>JAESGA010000032.1_pt1 | contig 195845 bp, 193 predicted proteins | sample 9269521 | NCBI WGS metagenome assembly JAESGA01 (sample SAMN14514842, study PRJNA621658) | algae metagenome | isolation source: Aphanothece saxicola GSE-SYN-MK-01-06B and co-occurring heterotrophs from... | place: USA: Grand Staircase Escalante National Monument, Utah | collected 2006-04-15 | reverse complement strand
ATCGCCGGCACCAGGCCACGGGTTTCGATCAGACCGAGAGCGATGCCGTGGATGGTGGGGGCCATGGGGGAGGTACGGGGAGTGGGGGTCGAGGGGGGGGTGCCGGCGCCGCCGCTGGCGCGTCGGCTGGAGCTGGAGGGGCTAGAGCGGGCGGTGGTGGCGGGAGTCCGCCGTGGCTGGCGGGCCGGTGCGGTGGCGCGGGCCGCGCGGGGTGCCTTGGTGGCGGCTGCCGGTTTGGTCTCCGCCGGTTTGGCCACCGATTTGGCCGCCGCCGCCGGTGGCAGGGCCGGTGGGGTGCCGCCCCCGGCTGGCGCTCCGGCGTTGCCAGCCACGGCCGGCGGAACCGCCGCAGGTGTCGCCGGTTTGGCGGCCGGAACCGGCGTGGGGGTGGCGTCGGGACCGGTGCGGGGGGTGCGGCTGGCCATGGGACGGGCGCGGGGAGGAGGAACTGGAGTGGAGATGCTCGACAGGGGGCTGGCCGCCAGGGGCGGTTCCCCCCCGGCGCTTACCCGTCCGGCTCCCAGAAGTCAATGATGCCGCCGATGGTGAGGTCGGTGTGCGTCTCCGGGTTGCCGCAGGCGAAGCGGGCGGCCGAACCACTGGCGGTGAACACCCAGTTGCCGGGTGAGGCACCGACGGGATCCACCGCGACGCTGAGCTTGCCCTTGGGGCTGCGCAGCACCCGCAGATTCCAGTGCTCCAGGCCGGGAACCCGCTGGGAGCAGACCAGGGAACCGGTGACCTGCATGATCTCCATCAGGCGGCACCTGCCGGCGGTGGGCTGGCCTTGCCGGCGTCGGGATCCCAGTGGTCGATGATCCCCACGATCGTCAGATCGCTGGGATACGACTTGCTTCCCGCCGCCTCCCGGGCCGCCGAGCTGCCCACGCAGATCACCCAGTCGCCCGGGATGCAACCCACCGCGTCGACGGCCACCTTCTGGGTACTGCCGTCCTGGACCACCTGCAGATGCTTGTGCTCGAAATCGGGGATGCGGTTCGTCGAGACCAGGGGCTTGACCACTTTGCAGATCAACATGGTCAGTGCCCTCCTGCGGTGGTGAGGCTGATGGTGGAACCTACCGCCTCGGCGGGCGTGTGCCGTTCCTGGTCGCGCACGGTGAGCAGGGCATGCAGCAGGCCCTGGGAGAACAGATCCGGGTACCGGTTCTCGATCGCTTCCTGCACCCGCTGGGCATGGCGCACCGCCCGCTCCCGGGCCCCGGGCACTTTGCCGTTGTAATCGAAGCGCACCACCACCGGCACCGGCAGACCCCGCGACACATTGAGGCCCTTGAAGATCTTCACCCCCACGTCCATGTCGGGGGCCCCCTCCTCAACGGTGTCCATGTAGGCGAAGTAGGTGAGATTGCGCAGGTGGATCTCCTTGAAGCCGATGCCCACGCCGATGAAGCGCTCGGCATGGCCGGCATCGGCGTAGTGGCCGTGGTGGTACTGGCGCACGTAGTCGATCTGGGAGATGTTGTGCTCCAGCAGCCGGGCGATCAGGCGCACCATGCCGGGATCGGGCGTGCTGGCCGCCGCCGCCGTGGCCAGCTCAGCGATCCGGCGCCGGGCCTCCTCGGGCTGCAGGTGGCGCGTCGCCTCATACACCGCGGCGGCATCCAGCCAGTGATCCAGGCGGGTGCTGCCATCCATGCCCGGCACATGCACCCGGATGGCGTCGGTGTCGGTGTCGATGCCCAGCAGCAGCAGGTCGACGGAGGCGCCGCAGCAGAAGCTGTTCTCCACCGCCTGCTGGAACTCCATCAATCGCTGGCGCCCGCAGCTGGCGGCCAGGGCGTCGTCAGAGCCGTGGGCGGCGCAGCCCTCGTGGGAGGGGTCGCGCGAACTGAAGTGGTACAGCACCACCTTCAGGTAACGGGTGTCGTCGTGGGCGGGGTTGGGAACGCCCTCCCGGTAGCGGCGGTGTTCGGTCTTGACCCAGCGGTTGACCGTGTTCTCCACATCGAACAGGGCACCGGCATGGGGCCGGCGGCGCACCGAGCTGAAGGGAAGCCGCAGGGCGAAGGCGATGGCATGGGCCAGCCGTCCATCAGCACAGGGGGTGGCATCCAGCAGGTGGAAGCCGCAGGAGAGCAGGAAGGCGTTGAATTCGTCCGCCGCCGGGCTGCCGGGCTGGCCCTGCAGGGGATCGTCGCGGAAGAAGCCGTCGCTGGTCTGTTCGTAGGTCTCGAAGACGCACCAGGCGAACAGGCTGCGCATGTCGAGCTGGCTGACCCAGGCCTTTTCCAGGATCGGCAGGGGCAGGCTGAAGCCGAGCTCGGCCTGGGCCAGGGCCTGGGCCTGGACCACGAAATCATCCTCATGCTGCAGGGCCGACAGGCGCTTGAGCACGGGCACGATCCGATCGAAGGCGTCCTTGACACCGCGGTCGTAGCTCTCGAGGGCGGCGTTGGCGGCGCTGTCCGTCAGCGGATGCAGGCCTGCGGCTCCCTGCCCGAGCCGGACGGCCGCCAGGCGCCGGGAGAGGTCGGCACCACCGGGAGCATCAGGCCGGCGCCGGGGGGCGCTGGGAGCCAGGGGACGGATGGTGGGGGCCGGGCGGCGGGGCATCAGGGATCAGCCCCGGGCTCCGCCGGAGACCGTGATCAGGGAACCGGAGTTGGTGCTGCCGCTGGATCCGGTGATCTTGTTGGTGGGTTCGGGCAGGTCCTCGTTGCGCTTGCTCTGGAAGCCGGGCATGGCCGCCATCGGACCGACCCGGCTGGGGTTGCGGCGGCGGGCGGAGGCTCCCTCGGTTCCGGTCACGTGCTTGCCCCGTCCCCAGTCATCGCCGGTGATGTTCAAGCCGGCGGAGAGGCCCTCGCCGGTGACCCGGGAGGTCGGACGGGCGTCTTCGTCCACGGTCACCGGCGCGGCCGCTTGGCGCTGCCGGACCGCACCGGCGGGTTGCGGCGATCGCTGCCGGATCGGCGCCGGCCCGCGGCGGTCGAAGCGAAACTGTTCGGTGCCGGTGACCTTGTCGGCGGCCATGTCGAAGGGGCCGGTGATGCGGTTGCCCTGCTCATAGCTGTTGCCGGTGACGCCACCGGTGCGCTGGCGGGAGGTCTGGGCGGTGTGGGCGGCGCGGGCCGGCGACTGGACGCTGAACTGCTGCCAGGGCTGCCCGGTGAGGGGCTGGGGAAAATCGGCCTCGTGGCTGGTGGCGGCGCCGCAGGCCTCAGCCAGCTGGTCGCCACCGATGTAGGGGGTGCCCGTGATGTCTTCGCAGGCACCGCGCTCGGCACCGGTCATGACGCCGCCGATGCCGGGCTGGAGGCCGCTGAGGCGCGGGCCCGGGGTGCCCATGCGGGCGGGGGTGCGCTGGCGGATCTCGGCGACCCGGTCGGTGGAGCACCAGGTGCCGGCCTGCTCCATGCCGGCGTAGGGGGTGCCGGTGACGGCCTTGCAGGTGCCGGGCTCATCGCCGGTGACCTTTTCGGACCGGCCGGTGCGGGTGCCGCTCACCACCAACGCCTTGTTGGTGACGCTGAAGCCCACCTTGGCGGCTTCCGGTGCCGGCTTGGTGCCGCAGAACTGCTCGAACTGCTGGGTGCCGATGTATTCGTCGCCGGTGACCAGGCGGCAGGAGCCGGGCTCGTCGCCGGTGACGTGCTCGCTGCGGCCCACGTGGGTGCCGGTGATGCCGGTGCCGCGCAGGGTGTGCAGGCTGCTGACCTTGGCGGGGGCACGGCCCGGCACCTGGGTCTGCTCGTCCATGTACTGGGTGCCGGTGAGCTGGCGGTTGGAGCCAGGCTCGTTGCCGGTGACCTTCTCGGAGCGCTCCACGCTCACCCCGGAGACCGGCCGGCCTTCGACGGTGCGGGTGAACCCCACTTTGCGGGGGGAGGGGTTGGTGGTGCCGCACCAGGCGGCGCTCTGGTTGGCGGAGATGTATTCGGTGCCCGTGATGGTCTTGCAGGTTCCCGGCTCGTCGCCGGTGACCTTCTCGGAACGACCGACTTCGTTGCCCGTGACCCGGTTGCCGTGGCTGGTGGCGCTCACCCGCACCTTGGAGGGCTGGAGCGGGGTCGGCTCGCTCTGGCAGAAGGTGCGGAAGATCTCGGCGCCCAGGTACTCGGTGCCGGTGACCGGCCGGCAGGTGCTGGCTTCGTTGCCGGTGGTCTTGAGGGAACGGTTGGCTTGGGTGCCGGTGACCACCTGGCCCCGGACCGTCTCGCTCACACCCACCTTCCAGTGGGCATCAGCAGTGGCGTCGATCTTGGCCTGGCCGCGACGGGGGCCGGTGGGACGGGAGCCGCCGCTGCGGGAGCTGCCGGCGGAGCCCACCTTGCACTTCAGTTCGCGCACCTTCTGGGCCAGCTCGCGGCTGCTCATGTCGGGGTTCGCCTGGCGCGCCACCGAAGCGGCGACGGCGCTGGTGGGGGCGCTGGCGGATTTGCCCCGTTTGGAGAGGGCCTCGCGGCGGGCCATGACGATCGCCCGGCTGGGGTTGTGCTGGGCGGTGCGCTTGGCGACGCCGCGGCGCTCACCATTGCGGGATTGGCGGTTGGCCAGGGAGGCCCCGAGGCCGGCGGACGAGCTGGTGCTGGCGGCCGACGCCGCCTTGGCGTCCTTGCAACCGCAGGGACGGTCGCTGCTGGCGGCCGCGACGGGGGTGGCGGCGGAGACCTTCGCCTTGGTGGCGCGCATCACCTCCTGACGGGTGCGGTCGCTGGACGTGTCGGCGCGTTTGCCGCGGCGGGAGAGGGCCTCGCGGCGCTCCAGCACCAGGTTCCGGCTGGGGTTCGCCAACGGCTTGGCGTTGCTGCGATGGCCGGAGACGCTGGAGGAGGACAGGGGGGAAGCACCACCACGACGGGGGGCGGCGGCGGGCCGTTGGGCCGCCGGGGCCGGGGCGGCTGCGGCAGGGGAGGGACTCACCGCTTCGGTGCGGCTGCGCTGGGCGTCGGCGGCCGTGCGCACCCTGCCCGGGGAGGACATGAACTGGGCGGAGGCTTTCTTGCCGCCGTTGGTGAGGGCCTTACGGCGCTCCAGAGCTGCTTCCCGACTGGTGGTCCTGGCCATGTCCGCCCCGTGAATGGATGATCAAAAGTGATGGATCCCGACCGCCGGCCGGGATCCGCTGGAACCGCTGAATCAGCGGCCTTCGAACACAACGAAGCAGGCGCCCTGACTCTGGGTGTAGGCGTCGTAGCCCACGAGGCGCACGTGATGGTCCGGATAGGCCCGGTGGCAGGACTCCAGTTCGTTCACGATCACCCCGAGATCCTTCTCACCGAAGAAGGGCAGCTTCCAGAACGACCAGTAGGTGGCCATGGAGCGGCTGGGGTGGACGTGCTCGACCAGGGGGCTCCAGCCCTGGGCAATGATGTAGGCGATCTGGTCATAGATCTCGTCCTGGGTCATCGGCGGGAGGAAGCCGAAGGTCTCCAGGGTGGCGACTGTTTGGTAGTCACCCACGGTGCTCTTGAAGGGCATGGGGATCCTTGAGGGGAATGGGATGGGAAGCCCAGCCCCGCTGACCTCGGGTGGGTGCACCTTCGGTCAGCGGTGGCAAGGCAGGGGGCCGGGTGTCGGCTCAGCCGACGTCGAGCTTGTCGACGGTGTCGAACTCGAACTTGATTTCCTTCCAGGTCTCGAGGGCGATGGCCAGCTCGGGGCTGTGCTTGGCGGCTTCCATGAGGATGTCGCGGCCTTCCTTCTCGATCTCGCGGCCGGCGTTGCGGGCCTTGACGCAGGCTTCCAGGGCCACCCGGTTGGCGGCGGCGCCGGCGGCCGAGCCCCAGGGGTGACCGTGGGTGCCACCACCGAACTGGAGAACGGAGTCGTCACCGAAGATGGCGACCAGGGCGGGCATGTGCCACACGTGGATGCCGCCGGAGGCCACGGCGAAGACGCCGGGCATCGAACCCCAGTCCTGATCGAAGAAGTTGCCGCGGGTGCGGTCTTCGGGGATGAAGGATTCGCGCAGCTGGTCGATGAAGCCCAGGGTGGTCTGGCGGTCACCCTCGAGCTTGCCCACCACGGTGCCGGTGTGGAGCTGGTCGCCACCGGAGAGACGCAGGCACTTGGCCAGCACCCGGAAGTGGATGCCGTGCTTGGGATGGCGGTCGATCACCGCGTGCATGGCACGGTGAATGTGCAGCAGCATGCCGTTCTTGCGGCACCACTTCGACAGACCGGTGTTGGCCGTGAAGCCACCGGTGATGTAGTCGTGCATGATGATCGGCTGTCCGAGTTCCTTGGCGAACTCAGCCCGCTCGTACATCTCCTCAGGAGTGGCGGCGGTGCAGTTGAGGTAATGCCCCTTCTTCTCGCCGGTTTCTTCCTGGGCGAGCTGGACGGCTTCGGCCACGAACTCGAAACGGTTCTGCCAGCGCTGGAAGGGCTGGGAGTTGATGTTCTCGTCGTCCTTGGTGAAGTCGAGGCCACCGCGGAGGCATTCGTAGACCACCCGGCCGTAGTTCTTGCCGGAGAGGCCGAGCTTCGGCTTGATGGTGCAACCCAGCAGGGGACGGCCGTACTTGTTCATCCGGTCGCGTTCGACGCAGATGCCGTTCGGCGGGCCGGGGCAGGTCTTGATGAAGGCCATCGGGAAGCGGATGTCTTCCAGACGCAGGTGACGCAAGGCCTTGAAGCCGAACACGTTGCCCACCAGGGAGGTGAGCACGTTGGTCACCGAGCCTTCTTCGAACAGGTCGAGGGGGTAGGCGATGAAGGCATAGAACGACTCCTTGTCACCAGGGACGTCTTCGATGCGGTAGCAGCGGCCCTTGTAGAAGTCAAGGTCGGTGAGGAGCTCGGACCACACAGTGGACCAGGTGCCGGTGGAGGACTCGGCGGCCACGGCGGCAGCCACTTCTTCCTTGGGCACACCTTCCTGGCCGGTGCACTTGAAGCAGGCCAGCAGGTCGGTGTCGAGGGGGACGTAATCAGGAGTCCAGTAAGTGTCGCGGTACTCCTTGACCCCGGCGTCGTACTTCTTGCTCATGGGATTGTTCGGATGGGTTCGGATGAAAAATCAGAGGGTCGACTTGACCGCTCAGTCCTTCGATCCCAGGCCGAAGCTGCTGTTCAGCGCCGGCTCCACTTCACGGTGGGGACGGGCGATGATGTGGGCGGCCACCAGGCCGTCACCCACCCGCTCGCAGGCGTCGGCGCCAGCCCGGACGGCGGCGTTGACGGCACCGGTTTCACCCCGCACCAGGACGGTCACGTAGCCGCCTCCGACGAATTCGCGACCAATGAGGCGCACTTCGGCGGCTTTGGTCATGGCGTCAGCCGCTTCGATGGCGGGCACCAGACCGCGTGTCTCGATCATGCCGAGGGCGATGCCCATGGTTTCGTTTGCCATTACCTGCTCCTGGAGGAGGGGGGTGGAATGTTCGTGTGCAACCTTGCTCCTCCGTCAAACCCTCCGTCAAGCGATTGGCAGCCCGGCGGCCATCAAGGTTTCGCGATCGGCTGATAAGGGCAGCTGATCAGTGCAACACAAAAAGCAAGCTTTGCTTGATCGCTGCTTCCACCACGGCCTCTGCGGCCCCGTCAACCGGGTTCAGAGCGGCTCGGCGCTGGACACGAAGCCCACCCCGCCGTAGCGCTTCAGCAGGGGCTTCAGGGCCTTGCCCACGGCCGCCAGCACGGCGTCGTCGACGAACACGATCACGTGGGCATTGGCCCCAAGTCCGCTGAAATCCATTCCTTCGGAGATCTCCCCGGACGGCCCCATGCCCGTGACGTGCCGCATCACCGAATAGCCCTTGGCCCCGGCCGCGGTGATGGCTTTGCAGACCCGGTTCAACTCCCGTTCGCTGAGAAACAGATCGATTCGCTTCATGGTGTCGGGGCGAAGGTTTGGCGAGGGGATGGCTGGCGGCCTGCGCTCAGCCAACGGGGATGAAGTGTCGGGTCAGCGCCATGTAAAGGGGAATCCCAACCACCACATTGAAGGGGAAGGTGAGGCCCAGGGCGGTGGAGATGTAGAGGCTGGGGTTGGCCTGGGGAACGGTCATGCGCATCGCCGCCGGCACGGCGATGTAAGAGGCGCTGGCGCAGAGCACCATGAACAGCAGGGTGTTGCCCTGGCTCAGGCCCAGCAAGGCACTGACAAGGAGTCCCACCATGGCGTGCACGGGGGGGGCCAGCAGGGAGAAGCCGATCAGGAAGGCCCCCGTCTGGCGCAGGTCCCGCAGCCGCTGCGCCGCCACGATGCCCATGTCGAGCAGGAAGAAACAGAGGGCTCCGTAGAACAGTTTTTCGGTGAAGGGATCCATCTTCTCCAGCCCCGCCGGGCTGAAGGCGGCCACCACATAGCCGATCACCAGGCTGCCGATCAACAGGTAAACCGAACCGTTGAGAAAGGCCTCCTGGAGCACTTCTCTCCAGCGCAGACTGCCCCCGCCATTCTCCTGATCGCCGCCGTTCTCATGATCACCGGCCAACTCCCCATCCTCGGCCGGAGCCGAAAGCTTGGCCAGGATCACCCCCACCACGATCGCCGGTGATTCCATCAGGGCCAGGGCCGCCACCATGAAGCCGTCGAAGTTCACCTCAAGAACATTGAGGAAACTCTCGGCGGTGATGAAAGTGACGGCACTGATCGAGCCGTAGGAGGCGGCGATGGCGGCAGCGTTGTAGCCATCCAGGCGCAGCCGCAGCAGCAGGAAGCTGGTCAGGGGCACCAGCAACGACATCAGCACCGCCGCCCCGATTGTCAGCAGGACTTGGGGACCCAGGCCGCTGTGGGCCAGTTCCATGCCCCCCTTGAAGCCGATCGCCAGCAACAGGTAGAGGGAGAACAGCTTGGGCAGCGGGGAGGGGATCTCCAGGTCGGAGCCCACCAGCACCCCAAGGATGCCCAGAAAGAAGAACAGCACCGGCGCGGAGAGCAGGTTCTGTAGGACCAGGCTCGACTGCATTGCCCTCCGGGGCCCAAAGGGTGGAGGCAACCTAGGGGCGATTCCGGCTGGCGCCCGTCACCGGTCGCGCAATGTTGCCCGCCGTGTCGTCCGATCGGTGCCGAATTCCCTATCGTCCGCCCGGGGCAGGAACCCTGGAGTTCTCCGGGGGTGGAATGTTCAACCCGTCCTGCCCCACCCCTTCAGCGCCCACCACCCCGCTCTGCACCACAATGGGGCCCCCCGTGGGCCCGGTTTGTCCCTCTCCCCTTCCCGCCCGGTGCTGGTGATCGCCAGCGGCAACCCCCACAAGGTGGCCGAGATCACCGCCATGCTCGAGGGGGTAGGTCCGGAGGTGGGTCTGGAGGTGCGGCAGCAGCCCAAGGGCCTGGAGATCGAGGAGACGGGCCTCACCTATGCGGAGAACGCGCGCCTGAAGGCCACCACCGTGGCCTCCCTCACGGGCTGCTGGTCGCTGGCGGATGATTCGGGTCTGGAGGTGGATGCCCTCGATGGCCGTCCTGGTCTGCATTCGGCCCGCTATGCCCCCACCGACCACGAGAAGATCCACCGGCTGCTGCACGAGCTCGGGGATTCCCTCTACCGCGGCGGCACCTTCGTGAGCGCCATGGCTCTGGCCGACCCCGCCGGCGCGGTGGTGCTGGAGTCGGAGGGGCTCTGCCGGGGGCTGATCCTGCGGGAGCCCTCGGGCCACGGCGGCGGCTACGACCCACTCTTCCATGTGCGCGAAGCCGGTTGCAGCTATGCGGAGATGGGGGAGCACCTCAAGAGCCGGCTGGGCAGCCGTGGCAAGGCGGCCCGGGCCATGGCCCCGGGGCTGAAACGTCTGCTGGGACTGGGCTGAGCCTTCAGGCGCCGGCGCCGGCGTTGATCTGGGCCACCGCACGCATGGCGGCGGCGGCGGCCTCCTCCACATCGCCCTCCTTGCCCGCCAGAGTGAGGCGGCCGAAGGCACCGACGGCCTTGACATCGACCACGGTGATGTTGGAGCCCTTCTCCGCCTCATTGGCGGCGATCAGCACGTAGCCGGCCGGCTCGGTCTCGAGGATGAACATGCTCATGCCGGCCTGGATCATCGAGCCGCGACGGTTCTGGCGGTTGATCAGCACGGCATGGTCGGGGGTGATCGCCCGGATGATCTCGGTCCAGGTCACCTCACAGCGGCTGCGCAGCTCCACCCGGCTGCCGATGGCCTCCAGCACCACGTCACCGGAGTGGAGCACATTGCTTTGGTCCCGGTGGTAGAGGGCCAGGGAGCCGAAGGCCCGCTCCACCACCATCTGGCCGAGCCGCACCGTGCTGGCCTTGAGGGCGATGTCGGTGACCCGGTGGACCGCCATCCCGGGCGACACCTCCAGCCACAGGCAGGCATCGCCGGGAATCGGCAGGAAGCCATGGGACACCGTGCCCATGTAGGACGCCAACTGGGGCTGGAGCGAATCCAGGAAGACGTAGGTGCGCAGCTCGATCGACTGCACATGGCTGGATTGGCGCGCCAGACGCCGGCCTTCGCTGTCGGTGGTGATCACGCAGCTGGCGCCGGAGGCCTCGCCGCTCACATCGGTGCCGGTGATGCGCAGGTTCGCGGCCCGTCTCCTGGCGTCCGACCGGTCGTCGCGAAGGAAGGAACGGGCAGCCTGCGAATCCATCACGGCGCCAGGCGCCTACTCCCGGAAAGGACGATCGTCTCGATCACCGGAGGTGGAAGCACCGGGATCCCTGGTGGCCACCATTGGCTCTCCAGGATTGGAGGGTACTCCCCGCCGGGGGCGGCACCGGCCTAGCGGCGGCTCAGGGAGAGGCCATCGGCGGCGCACACCCGATCGCGGCCCGCTCCCTTGGCCGAATAGAGGGCCTGATCGGCCAGCTCCATCACCTCGGAGAAATCCGCCGTCAGCAGAGCCGATTTGCTGCTGACGCCAAGGCTGACGGTGACCTCGCCTACAGGGCCGGCCCCCATGGCCTCCAGCTGCCGCATCGAGCCTCGGATCCTCTCCGCCACCATCAGGGCCGTGGCCTGGTCGGCCTCCGGCAGCAGCACCAGGAATTCCTCGCCGCCGAGCCGGAAGGTCTGGTCCTGCTCCCGCACCGATTCCTTCAGGACCCGGGCCACCTGCTTGAGCACCCGGTCGCCGGCGTCGTGGCCGAAGCTGTCGTTGATCAGCTTGAAATGGTCGAGATCGAGCTCGATCAGGGAATAGCTGGCCGGCAGCTTCGCCTCGGCCAGGGCCCGCCGATTGGCCAGCCCCGTCAGCGGATCGCTGAGGGCCGCGACGTTGAGAGCCGCCACCTCGAGGGCCTGGCGCTGGTCCTCCAGCAGATGGTCCACCCAGGGGCGCATCGATTCGGCGAACTCCCGCAGCATCCGTTCCATGTCGGGATCGAACTGGTGCTGCACGCCCTTGCCCTTCAGGGCCAGCACCATGGCGGGATCGCCGAGAAGGCAGATGTGGTGCCAGTCGGCGGGAGGCTCCCGCCGCTCGGGATGGTCTTCGAATGAATTCCAGGTGGTCCAGCCGTCGATGGGCATGTTCACGGACAAGGCGCACTCTCCGGGTTGGCCGGAGGATTCGAGGATGGTGCCCATGGCCCGGACCATGCCCAGGGGGCTGCTCTGGTGGAGGAGGGCCTCACTCAGGCGGCGGCGGGCTTCGGCGATGCGCAGGAGCCGTTTCAGATCCACATCCGCGTCGGCGAGGCAGTACACCCCGCAGTCCATGGCTCCGAGGGCGCTGAACACCTCATCGACGATGGAGGCCGCGACGATGTGACCGTGCTGGGGGGCAATGCGCTCGATCCGGGGCCAGCGGGAGCGGATGCGGGCCAGGCCGGCACTCAGCAGCTCCCGGCTCGGCATGTAGTGCTGGTGGAAGGGCCGGGCGTTCTCGATGATGTAGGCCGCATCGGCTGACTCCAGCACGCTGCTGTCGGGGACGAAGCCCCCGAACAGATCGGAGGAGAACAGGGTGCCGCTGCCGGTGTCAAAGGACACCATGGCCCCCGGAAAATGGAGATAAGGCGTCAGCTGGAATTCCAGTCGCCGATTCCCCTGCAGGGGCAGGCACCAGTTGTGTTGCTCCACCAGATAGGTGGAGAAGGGATGGTCGTAGTGGCGGATCAGGGCGTTGGCACGCCACTCGGTCACCACGTGCACGTCAGGGTGTGTCAGGACGTCGCCCAGCCGCGGCAGGGAGGCACAGATGTCGGGGTCGGAGTGGTGACAGACGAGCCAGCGGATCGCACCGAGATCGGTGATTGATCGCAGCTTGGCCAGGGTGCCTTCGATGGTGAGAGGCGAACCCGGATCAATCAGCACCCCCTCGGATCCGTTGGCAATGAAATAGGTGTGGCACTGGAAGTGGTCCTTCACCAGTCGCACTCCCACCCACCACACACCCGGCGCAATCTCTACCGGCTGCTCCTGAGTTGAGGCCGAATCGAATCGGGCCTGGGTGGCGGAAGAGTCGCAGGGACGATGGAGCGAACGGTCCATGGTGACCACTGGCAGGGACTGCGGATAGGCACTCCGCAGTGCACGCGATGGAGCGACGGATCACTCCTTGATTCATTGTGCTGCAGAGGGGTTCCAGAGCCCAGAGACCCTTGCGAGACCGATGGCAACCGATACCTTCCGGTACAACCTTTGCAGGCGCGACCATGGCCAGCCGGCGCACCGCTTCCGCTCCCTCCGCCGCCACGGAATCCCCGACCGCTGGAGTGTCTGGCGAGACCCATCCCCTGCGCCCTTCCCTCGACCAGGACACCGTGTCCGAATGGATCACCCGGGCGTTGGATGAGGGGGTGCGGCCGGAGCAGGCCCTCGCCTTCATCGGCCTGGGACTGATGCGGCGGATGGGCAGTGTCGGCGCCGACGGCTTCGGTGACTGGAAGGAGTCGGGCGAAGCGGACCACCCGGTCGACCTGACCGGCCTGCGCCAGCGCCTTGAGATCACCGACCTGGCCATCCGCACCGGCGCCCCCCTGACCACCGCCGAGGTGGCCCAGCTGATGGGGGCCCGCCCGGGGGCGCCGGTGGTGGAGCGGGGTGGTCTCCGGGCCCGCCGACTGGGGCGCAACGTCTGGAAACTCAGCCGCAGCGCCGATGGCGACCGCGACGATCGCAGCGCCGGTTTCAGCGAGGGGTTCCGTCGCCGTCTGTGAGCGGCGGCCCCATCGGCGCTGGAATCCGGACACGATCCCGAAAAGATGTAACGCAGTCGGCCGCAGACCCCGTCGGCCCCGCTAACCCATGGAAGCTCGATACCTGGCGATCCCTTCCATGGGTGTGTCCGCTCCACCGATTCAGCCGTCGCCGCCGGACATTCTCAAGGAGAGCGGCCAGCGGGAAGTGTTCTGTGGCCTCACCTCCATCGTCTGGCTGCACCGCCGCATGCCCGACGCCTTCTTCCTGGTGGTCGGATCGCGCACCTGCGCCCACCTGATCCAGTCGGCGGCCGGCGTGATGATTTTCGCCGAGCCCCGCTTCGGCACGGCGATCCTGGGCGAACGGGACCTGGCGGGCCTGGCCGATGCCAACGAGGAACTCGACCGGCTGGTGAAGGATCTGCTGGAGCGCCGGCCCGAGATCCGCACCCTGTTCCTGGTGGGTTCCTGCCCCAGCGAGGTGATCAAGCTCGACCTGGCCAAGGCGGCCGAACGCCTCAACACCCAGCTCCTCGGGCGGGTGCGGGTTCTGAACTATTCGGGCAGCGGCATCGAGACCACCTTCACCCAGGGGGAGGACAACGCCCTGCTGGCCATGCTCCCCCTGCTGCCCTCCTCCGATGAGGAGCAGCTGCTGATCGTGGGCACCCTGGCCGATGCGGTGGAGGATCGCTTCCGGCTGATCTTCGAGCGGCTGGGGATCACCACGGTGCGCAGCCTGCCGCCGCGGCGCTCCACCGACCTGCCGCCCGTCGGCAAGGGAACGCGGGTGCTGCTCGCCCAGCCGTTCCTGAGTGCCACCGCCCGGGCGCTGCAGCACCGGGGCGCCACCCTGCTGAGCGCCCCCTATCCCTTCGGCGTGGAGGGCAGCCGCGACTGGATGGCCGCCGCCGCCAACGCCTTCGGCGTGCCCAGCGACCACTTCAACGCGGTGCTCGCCCCCCTGGTGGAGCGGGGACGCCGCGCCCTGGAGCCCCACCGCCAGGTGCTGTCCGGCAAGCGGCTGTTCCTGCTGCCGGACTCCCAGATGGAGATCCCCCTGGCCCGCTTTCTGTCCCGGGAGTGCGGCATGGAGCTGGTGGAGGTGGGCACCCCCTACCTGGATCGCCAGCTGATGGCCGCCGACCTGGCCCTGCTCCCCCCCGACACCCAGCTCAGCGAGGGCCAGGACGTCGACCTGCAGCTGGAGCGGGTGCGGGCCGCCCGCCCCGACCTGGTGCTCTGCGGCCTGGGGCTGGCCAATCCCCTCGAGGCCGAGGGCATCGCCACCAAGTGGTCGATCGAATTGGTGTTCAGCCCCATCCACGGCTGCGACCAGGCCGGCGAACTGGCCGAACTCTTTGCCCGCCCCCTGCGGCGCCGGGCCCTGCTGCAGCTCTCCTGAGACCCCCATGGAACTGACCCTCTGGACCTACGAAGGCCCCCCCCACGTGGGCGCCATGCGCATCGCCACCTCCATGGAGGGGGTGCACTACGTGCTCCATGCCCCCCAGGGCGACACCTATGCCGACCTGCTGTTCACGATGATCGAGCGGCGGGGGCTGCGGCCCCCCGTCACCTACACCACCTTCCAGGCCAGGGATCTGGGCGGTGATACGGCCGAACTGGTGCAGCGCTCGATCCGCCAGGCCGTCGAGCGCTTCCAGCCCGAAGCGTTGCTGGTGGGCGAGAGCTGCACCGCCGAGCTGATCCAGGACCAGCCCGGCGCCCTGGCCGCCGGCATGAACCTGGGGGTGCCGATGGTGAACCTGGAGCTGCCCGCCTACTCCAAGAAGGAGAACTGGGGCGCCGCCGAGACCTTCTATCAGCTGGTTCGCACCCTGCTCAAGAGCCAGTTGCCGGCGCCGGGCACCCCCAAGCCTTCCCCGTCCCGCTGGCGCGAGGAGGGTCGCCGGCCCCGGGTCAACCTGCTGGGCCCCAGCCTGTTGGGCTTCCGCTGCCGCGACGACGTGCTGGAGATCACCCGGCTGCTGGCCGAGCACGGCATCGATGTGGCGGTGGTGGCGCCCCTGGGGGCCCGGCCTGCCGACCTGGAGCGCATCCCCACGGCCGATGCCAACGTCTGCCTCTACCCGGAGGTGGCCGGCCCGGTGTGCAGCTGGCTGGAGCGCAGCTTCGGCCAGCCGGTGGTGCGCACGGTGCCGATCGGCATCGGCGCCACCGCCGCCTTCCTGCGCGAGCTGCACGGGGTGCTTGATCTGGCGCTGCCGGCCGAGCTGCAGGAGGTGGAGGGTCAGCCGAGCGAGGCTGAGCGCCGCTCCCGGCTGCCCTGGTACTCCAAGTCGGTGGATTCCACCTACCTCACCGGCAAGCGGGTGTTCATCTTCGCCGATGCCACGCACGCCATCGCCGCCGCCCGGATCGCCTCCAAGGAACTGGGCTTCCAGGTGGTGGGCCTGGGCAGCTACAGCCGCGAACAGGCGCGGGAGGTGCGGGCCGCCGCCGCCGAGCTGGGCCTGGAGGCCCTGATCACCGACGACTACCTGGTGGTGGAGAAGGCCATGGGCGAGGCGGCCGCCGAACTGGTGCTCGGCACCCAGATGGAGCGCCACAGCGCCAAGCGTCTGGGCCTGCCCTGTGCCGTGATCAGCGCCCCCCTGCACGTCCAGGACGTGCCGGCCCGGTACTCCCCCCAGATGGGCTGGGAGGGGGCCAATGTGATCTTCGATTCCTGGGTGCACCCGTTGATGATGGGCCTGGAGGAGCACCTGATCGGCATGTTCCGCCACGACTTCGAGTTCGTGGATGGCCACCGCAGCCACCTGGGTGACGGCGCCCCGACGGCGGCCTCGGGCGCCGAGCTCGAGGCCGCCACGGCCACGGCCACGGCCACGGTCTCGACTCCAGCCCCGGCCGCGGCACCGGCCCCCGGCACCACCACGGCCGCCGACGCCGTGCGCGAAGCGCTCGAAAGCCTCTGGACGGCCGACGGGGAGGCGGAACTCGCCAAGATTCCCTTCTTCGTGCGGGGCAAGGTGCGCAAGAACACCGAAGCCTTCGCCCGCGAGCGGGGCCTGGCGCGCATTGATGCCGAAGCCCTTTACGACGCCAAGGCCCACTTCAGCCGCTGAGGGCCCTCTTGTGCCGTTGAGGACCAAGCTGGTGATGTTTCGGTTTGCGTGATCCCCCGACAGCCGGGATCCGATCTGAGCAGGCTGTTTCCTGACGCGTGATCCGCCGGTTCTCCGGCTTTCCCTTGTTTTTCCTATGACCACCACACTCACGTCTCCCCCGAGCACCAACCCCCGCGAAGATGGCGAGGGCAGCCTGCAGGTGCATCAGGACGCGTCGATGAACATCGAGGAGGGGGCGCTGGTCATCGCCGTCTACGGCAAGGGCGGCATCGGCAAGTCCACCACCTCCTCGAATCTGTCCGCCGCCTTTTCCAAGCTGGGCAAGCGGGTGTTGCAGATCGGTTGTGACCCCAAACACGATTCCACCTTCACCCTCACCAAGAAGATGGTGCCGACGGTGATCGACATCCTCGAGACCGTCGACTTCCACACCGAGGAGCTGCGGCCCGAGGACTTCGTCTTCGAGGGCTACAACGGCGTCATGTGCGTCGAGTCCGGTGGTCCCCCGGCCGGCACCGGCTGCGGCGGCTACGTGACCGGCCAGACGGTCAAGCTGCTCAAGGAGCATCACCTGCTGGAAGACACCGATGTGGTGATCTTTGATGTGCTCGGTGACGTGGTCTGCGGTGGCTTCGCAGCTCCGCTGCAGCATGCGCACTACTGCCTGATCGTGACCGCCAACGATTTCGATTCGATTTTTGCCATGAATCGGATCATGCAGGCGATCAATGCCAAGGCCAAGAACTACAAGGTGCGCCTGGGAGGCGTGATCGCCAACCGCTCGGAGCAGACCGACGAGATCGACAAGTTCAACGAGCGCACGGGCCTGCGCACCATGGCCCATTTCAAGACCGTTGATGCGATTCGCAAATCACGGCTCAAGAAGTGCACCATCTTCGAGATGGAGAGCACTCCGGAAGTGGAGGCCGTGCAGCAGGAATACCTGAGCCTGGCCCGCAAAATGCTCACCGATGTGGAGCCTCTGGAGGCCGAATCGCTCAAGGACCGGGAGATCTTCGACCTGCTCGGGTTTGATTGAGCCTGTGGCCCGGTGCTGATCCAACCAGGTTTGGCCTGCTGGTGTAGGGCTAGGGTCAGGCCCGATGCCAGTCAAGAATGATCCTGGAGCTGCTGCTGTTCACGGCAGTGCTGAGTGTGGATTCGTTCTCGGCGGCCATTGCCCTGGGGTTCCGGCACTTCTCCTGGCGGCGGGCCCTGTTCTTTGCCCTCAGTTCGGGACTGTCGGAGGGGCTGGCCACGGCGATCGGTTTTCTGCTCGGCCGCATCGCCCGCAAGCTGATCATGGATGTCGACCACTGGGTGGCCTTTGCCTTGCTGGTGGCGGTGGGGGCGCACATGTGCTGGACGGCCTACCGGGAACAGCACGATGAAGGAGGACAGGCGCAGGAGGTGAAAGTGCACGGACCCCTGCGCATTCTGTTCGTCTCCGCCATCACGAGCATTGATTCCCTGGGTGTTGGTGTCTCTCTGGGAATTGTCAACAAGCCTATTGGGATTTATTCCACGGCCATTGGTGTGGGGGCCTTCGTTTCCACCTACCTGGGCCTGTTTCTGGCCCGCAGGCTCTCCGGGGCGCTGGGCAGCAAGGTGGAGATGCTCGCCGGTCTGGTGCTGATTGCGTTAGGGATCAAGATGCTGTCGATCTAGGCGGTGTGGGCCACAGGCAGCCCTCCACCCTTGCGTCCTTCAGATTTCCGCGGCGGCCCGCTCCACCAGTCGACGCGCCACCGCCTGCACGCCCGTGTGCTGGTAGGTGTCGGTGAAGGCGTCTAGGAAGGTGGCCATCTGCTGAAAGCCTCCCTGCCAGGGGCCCAGGGTGGTCTCCAGGGCCTGTACCGCCTTCTGGCCCGTCAGACCCAGCTGGCTGCTGAACCCGCCGGCCCAGCCCAGCCATTGGTCCACGCCCCGACGCAGGAAGCTGAGGTGGGCCCCATCGCCCCGTCCCGGCAGCAACTTGGCCATCCCGGCATAGGCGGGCAGCTGGTGCAGGTCCCGCTTGTCGACGCCCCCCAGCAGGCCATCCAGCCGCTGCAGGGCCTGGTCGCCCAGGGGCAGCAGGGCATCGAAGCAGATCAGGGCGGCCATCCTCACCCGGGCTTCGCCGGCGTACTCGCCCAGGGCGGCGGCGAAGTCGCCGAAGCTGTCACCGGGCAGGCCGTTCACCTGGGTGAAGGCCAGCATCTCGGCAGCCACCTTCAGACTCAGATCCGCCGCCTGCAGGGTCTCACTGGTGGGGGTGAGATCGGCGACACGCTTCACCAGTGGCAGGGCGCCACCGATGTTGGCCAGCAGTCGCAGCCCACCGGCCGCCTTCTGGGAGCGGTTGACGGCGTCGTACAGGCTCAGGGCACGGCCATAGCCTTCGTGGCGGGCCCGGCTCAAGGCGTCGGCCCGGGCTCGAACCTGGCGGATCAGCTCCGGATCGCTGCTGCCCAGCACATCGCTGATCAGATCGTCGGCGCTGGTGATGTTGTTCCAGCCGCCGGGCACCAGGATGCTGAGGCCTTTGATGGCGAGCACCGTCAGGTTGCGGCGGGGCAGGCGATCAAGGCGCTCGAGTACGGAGCTCATGAGGCGGGCTCCATGGCCGCCCGTCGCTCAAGGCTCTGGCCTCCGGCGGTGGCCTGACCGCCGGGCAGGGCCGCCCGGGGGGCGCTGGCCGACTTCAGAGCCGCCAGGCCCCTCAGGTTGAATCGGCCGATCAGGTCCTGACGCCGCTCGGCCTCCATCCCCTCACCCTGGCCGATCACCTTGATCTGGAAGCGGTCGGCCACCAGAAGGGCGGTGGCCTGGGGACCCTGCTCCACCAGCGGCCAGCCCTGCAGCCGGCTCTGGCTGGTCTCAAACTTTTTGCGTGCCTCCGGTGCGGTGGTGACATCGGAGACGGCGAGCAGGGCCTTCACCTGGCCGCCATGCTTGAGCCGGGCCTCGCTGAAGCCTCTCTTCTCCTGGGTGAACACCAGCTGGTCGCCGTCGTCCGGCTCGGGAAACAGACGGTTGAAGGCCGTGCCGTTCACCACCTGGCTCAGCGGCACGTCCCCCACCGTTCCGCCGGGCAGCCAGGTGCGGAACGGCAGGAGCAGGAACGCACCGATCGACAGGCTGACGACCAGCAGCAGTCCCACTCCCCAGCGCAGCGTGCGGGCCATCGACTCCGAGGTGGTACTGCATGACATCTAGCGGCTCCAGCTCGGCCTGCGTCTGAATCGGCAGATTCCGACGCAATGTCCATGGCCCGGCGATCGCCTCAGGCGAGCCCCACCAGTTGCAGGGACAGGTCCCACATCCGCTGGGCGGTGACGGGGTTGCTCGCCTTTTCCGAGAGCTCCTGGCTGAACTGCTTGCCCCCCTTCGTCTGGCGGTTCCCCCAGCTCCAGTGCACGCCGGAGCTGGCGAAGTCCGGATCCGCCACCACCTGCGCCACCCGCTCCCCCGCCAGCGCCTGGCTCACATAGCCGCCGGTGATGTTCTTCTGGAACCAGGGAAAGATGGTCTGGAAGGCCCGCGGGGTGTGGCGGAACAGGGGGGTGTCGGCCACGCAGCCGGGGTAGAGGGAGGTGAACACGATTCCGGTGCTGCCATGCAGCCGGCGGTGCAGCTCCTGGGTCGTGATCATGTTGCAGAGCTTGCTGTCCTTGTAGGCCTTGCCGGGCTTGAAGCTCTTGCCGTTGGCCATGGCGATGGGGGCCTTGAATCCGGCGGCGAAGCCGGAGAGATCGCCCAGGTCGGCGGGAGCGGGAATGGGGATCTTGCCCCCGAGCTCCTTGGAGTTGGCGGTGACGGTGCCCAGGATCACGAGCCGACGCGAGGGGTGGCTAGAGCGCTTGAGGTCGTCGAGCAGCAGGTGGATCAGCAGGAAATGGCCGAAGTGATTGGTGGCCATGGAGATCTCGTAGCCCTGGGGAGAGCGTTCCGGATGCTTCAGCCGCGGCAGGTAGACCGCCGCATTGCAGACCAGGGCATCGAGGGGGCGCCCTGTGGCATGGAAGGCGTCGACAAGGGCGCGCACGCCGTCGAGATCGGCCAGATCCACCTTGAGGTGGGTCACCGCGTCATCGGCAATGGCCAGGGCGGCCTGGGCCCGGCGGGCCTTGTCGGTGTCCCTGCAGGCCATCACCACGTGCCAGCCGCGATCCACCAGGGCTTTGGCAGCAAACAGACCGACACCGGAGGAGGCGCCAGTGATCAGGGCCGTTCCGGGAACGCCGCTGCGGGCGGGAGAGAGGGCGGGGTCACCGGAGGGGGTCACCATGGCAGGGATGGTGCGGGAGCGAAGGGGGCCCCAACCTACGGACGGGCGGCCTGGTTTCCGGAACCGGAGGCGGGGGAGTCAACAGTTGGAAACGGACGTTTCGACTGCCAGATCACCCGCAGCCGGTTCGGGGCGATCCACTGGCTCTGTTCCCGGATCAGGCGTTGCTCGCCCTCCACCATGAACAGGGCGTCAAAACGTTCCCTGGCCTTGACCAGCTTGGCGTTCTCAATCTCCAGAACGGCCGAGATCTCCCCCTGGCTCTCCATGCGCTGCTGGTAGGCGCCGGCGAGTTGGAACAGGCTCACGCCGGTGAGGCCGATGAGCCCCAGCTTCACCGCCAGCCCGATGAGACTGCAGACCAGCTCCTGCCGCTCGGCGGACAGGGAGAGCAGCTGGCTTTCCAATCCATAGCCCCCGGCTTCGGTGGGGGACTGGGACGACGGAACAGATGGCGCCGCGCTGGCGCCTGGACGCCAGGGGAGCGGGGTGATCGGGCCATCCGGGGCCGCCCGCAGAGCCGAGGAACGACGCGGGCGACCGGTGGAGCGGCTTGCAGCGGAAGACTGGCGCCGGGAGGGCTGGGGCTGGGTCTGGCGCACCTGAGGAAAGGCTGCGAGCCCTTCGCTTTTAGCAGCCTGAACGCCCCTTGCCAAGGGCGCAGCCCCTGCAGCTTCAGGCTTTGTAGAGGCTGAAGCAGAGACGCACGGCCAGCACGCCGGCATGGGCCGCCACGACGAGGGCAATCAGCACTTCGGCCTGGTTGATCGGGGTGACCATATCCGTGACGGTGGATCGAGTTTGACCGACCCATTCTTCGGCCATCGCGAGCTACGGTCCAGCCTGAGGCCCTGCCCTGTCACAGCTCTTGATGGCGCCCCCACCCTGCCCCGAGCCCCTGAAGGTGTCCGCCGACCAGGTGCGTGGGCTCGATCTCTCCCCCCTGACGGCCCTGGCGTCGCTGGCACCAGCCGCGCTGCTCACCGCCGCCAGTGGACTGCAGATCGACTTCGTCTGGCCCCGGGACGCCGAAGACCCCCGCGAACTTTCGGAGATCCCCGAACTGCGGCTGTGGAGTCTGCGGGCCGATGCGCTGCATCCCTGGCTGCCCCTGGTGCTGGAGCGCAGCGGCGGTCAGCTCACCCGCCATGTGGCGATGCTGCTGCCCCATGGCTTCAGCCCCACCGAGGGGATCCGCTTCGCCCCCGAGAGCCTGGAGCTCTGGATCACCCAGCGCCTGTTCCTCCTCGACCACTGGGCGGCCGCCGGAGGCATCGAGTGCCGCGCCAACCTGGGTCAGATGGCCGCCGTCCTGGGCTACGAGCTCGATCCCGGTTTCTGGAGCGTGATCCCCTGAGCCTCGAACCACAGGCCGATGGCGCGGCGGCCGCTGTCCACGGCCAGCAACAGGGTGATCGCCCGCAGCATCCACACCAGCCGCTCTTCGCGAACCCGCTCGAGTCGGCTGGCGGACCACTGGGCGGCCACCGCCGCGGTGCCCCCCAGCACCAGAGCCACCAGGGGATTGGCCCGGCCGTCGGCCAGAAAGGCCAGCGAGGCGCTGCAGGAGGAGGCCAGCACCGCGACGGTGCTGTACCGGATCGCCCCGTGGACGGGCATGCCCAGCCCCGCCACCATCACCGGCACCATCACCAGGCCGCCGCCCACCCCCAGCAGGCCGGCCGCCACCCCCGCCAGGGCCCCCACCAGGGCGAGGGCCAGGGGATGGGGTTCCCGCTCCCGCTCCGGGGCCAGCTGGCTGCGGGGTTTGACCAGTCCCGTGAGCAGGGCATAGAGCAGCGCCTGCAGGCTCAGCAGCTGCCAGCCGGCCAGGCCCTGGCCCAGGTGGCTGAACAGCCCTGCGCTGAGGGCGGCCCCGCCGGCGATCGCCATCCCACCCGGCCAGGTGAGCCTGCCGCTGCGCACATGGGCGACCGTGCCCCCGAGGGTGGTCGGCACGATCGCCAGGGTGCTGGTGGCCAGGGCCTGGTGGGGCGTCAGGCCCAGCAGCAGCAGCAGGGGGGAGAAGATCAGGCCACCGCCGATGCCCAGCAACCCGGAGAGCAGGCCCGCCACCAGTCCCAGGGGCAGCAGGGGCAGCAGACTCCAGATCAGGGACGTGGCCATGGGCTGGGCGGTCAGAGGCCATGAGAACGCAGGCCGCCCCATCCGTCCAGCCGACGCCGCCGGTTCGCTGGATCGCGCCCTGCCAGCTCGATGGGGCCTGGCAGATGGCCATCGATGCCTGGTTGCTGGAGGGCCCAGCGGCCGCGAACCCCGCGTCCGTGGTGGTTCCGGCGCCGGCCTTCCGTCTCTACCGCTGGTCGCGGCCCACCCTCTCCCTGGGCTGGCACCAGCGGCGCCTCGAGCCCCACTGGAGCGAGCTGGTGCGTCAGGGGCGCCTGGCGCTGGTGCGCCGACCCAGTGGCGGCCGGGCCGTGCTCCACGGCGGCGATCTCACCTATGCCCTGGTGTGGCCCCGGCCGCAGGGATCCCGTGCCGAGGTGTATGGCCGGGCCCTCGCCTGGCTGGTTGAAGCGTTCGCAGCCATGGGCGCGCCGCTGCGAAGTGGCAGCCAGGCGGCCAGCCTGCAGCGCAGCAGCTGCTTCGCCACCAGCACCGCCGCTGACCTGGTGCACCCCAGCGGTGGCAAGCGGGTGGGCAGTGCCCAGCTGTGGCGCGGCGGCCATCTGCTGCAGCACGGCTCGATTCAGCTGGACCCCTGCCCCGCTCTGTGGCAGGACGTGTTCGGCGGCGAACCTCCAGAGCTCGATCCCCTGCCCCTGGCCGGAGAGCAGCTGGAGCAGCACCTGTACCGATCGGCCGCCCGCTGGTTGCCATTGCTGGCTGGGGGCGTCGCCGAGGGGGGCCGTGGCGGCGGCGACCAGGGGAGGCCTTTCCCGGAGGCCGCACCCCTGAGCCCCGCGGAGCTGGCCGTGATGGCCCGGGGTCTGGACCGTTATCGGGCGACCTTGTCGGTGAGCAGGGACACCTCCCCCGAGCTGACCATGCCGCGGGCCACCTGACCCAGGGCCATGCCGAGGGGGTAGCCGTTCTCACGACGGGCGGCGGAGAGGAGATTGGCGGGCAGCCGCAGGCCCAGCTTCTTCAGCACCGCGTCGCCCAGTTCGGGGCGCTCCACGGTGCCGCAGGGGAGACCGGCCGGACTCAGGACCAGAAGCCGCTGATGGTCGCCGTCTTCGAGCTGGAGGGCGGCCTGCCAGAGCGGGGCCGATTCGGGGATCGAGGGCAAGCTGGAGAGGGGCTGGAGATGGTCGCCCACCCGCTCCCTGTCCCAGGTCTGCACCGGCAGGGCCTGGAGGGGGCCGTCGTCGATGACCCCCTGCCAGCGGCCGCGGTCGCAGACCAGCAGCCACTCCGCTGGGCCGTTGGCGTCCTTGGCGGCAGGGGCGGCGCCCTCACCGGCCTCCGCGATCGGTGGGGCGGTACCGAGCCGAATCCGGCTCAGCTCCCGCAGGCTGGTGTCGGCCTCCAGCACCCGGAAACGGCGCTGGGCCACATCCCTGACCTTGAGATCCTTGAGGGCCTGCTGGACGACCAGCATCTGTTTCTGGTTGCGGGCCGCCCCCAGGCCGAACCAGCCCAGCAGGATCAGCCAGGCCCCGCCGATGCCGCCACCCCGCAGCAGCAGCACCGTGCCCATTCCCACGGCGAACAGGGACAGGAACCGTCCGCAGGCATTGGCCACCTCCACACCCCGCCGCTGGCTGCCGGAAAACTCCCAGACCAGGGCCTTGACGATCAGACCGCCATCCAGCGGAAGACCGGGCAGCAGGTTGAACAGCCCCAGGATCAGGTTGAGGGCGCCGAGCCGTTCCACCACCTGCCCCAGCACAGGGGTGAGGTGGCTGGCGGCATGGGTGGAGGCCAACAGGCCGATGCCCAGCACAAGGCTCACCGCCGGCCCTGCCGCCGCCACCATCAGGGCACCGCGGGCCGTGGAGCATTCCCGCTCCACACTGGCCACGCCCCCCAGCAGGAACAGGGTGATGGATTTCACCTTCACCCCCTGCCGCAGGGCCACCAGGGAATGGCCGAGTTCGTGCAGCAGCACGGAAACGAACAGCGCCAGGGAGGTGACCAGGGCCACGGCCCAGAGCGCCGCCGGCGTGAGCTGGCCGCGCAGGCTGAGGGCGTACTGCTGCTGGAACCCCAGGGTGGCCAGCAGCAGGATCACGAACCAGCTGGGGTGGATGCGCAGGGGAATGCCGCGGATCGTCAGCAATTGCCAGCCTTCACCCACGGGCACCGTCCGGGCAATGATCCGGCCGTGGCCGGAGTGATCGCGTCCATCCTAGAAAGGCGCCCCGGCCGACCTGGTTCTGGTTTCCTCTCCGCTGCTGAAGGTCTGTGGGCTCAGGGAGCCGGCCCAGGCCACCGCCATCGCCGCCCTGGGGGTGGATGCCATCGGGGTCATCGCTGTTCCCAGCTCGCCCCGCTTCGTTCCGGCGGCGCAACGGCCCGATCTGTTCGCCGCCATGGCCGCCGGCCAACCAGGCTGCTTCGGTGTGCTGGTGGTGGCCGATCCCACCGACGACCAGCTGGAGGAGCTCGGTGCTGGCCGGGGCCACGCGGTGGTGCAGCTGCATGGGAATGAAAGCGTGGCGCGCTGCCGCGAGCTGACCCAGCGCCTGGGTGTGCGGCTCTGGAAGGCCCTGCGGGTGCGCACTCCCGAGGATCTGGAGGCGGCGAATGAGTATGCCGGGGTGGTTGAGGCCCTGCTGCTGGATGCCTGGCAACCCGGCCAGCTGGGGGGCACCGGGCACCGGATCCCCACCGCCTGGCTGGAGGGTTTCCGCCCGGCCTCACCCTGGTGGCTGGCCGGTGGCGTCGGTCCGGAAACGGTGGCCGAGCTGCTGGACCACCTGCAACCCGATGGTCTGGATGCCTCCAGTGCCCTTGAAGATCGCCCCGGCGTCAAGAACCTGGCCCGGGTCGCGGCCCTGCTGGCGGCGGTGCGTGGATCCCCCGCCGGTTGATTGGCGTTTGGCGCTGCCGGGTGCAGGATCGGAGCAGTCCGACGCCTGAGCCCCCTTTGTTCTTCCTTCGTCGCGCCCCCGGCGTTCGTGCCGCCCTGCCCCTCGGCCTGCTTCTGCTGATGGGGCCAGGGGCCGGCCTCAGGGCCCAGGATCTGGTGGGCTGCCAGCTGGTTCAGGGGACATTGCAATGTGTGCCGGGGATCACGGCCGACCCCCAGCAGCAGATCCAGCTGCTGCGCCAGGAGATCGCCGGCGACCAGCAGATCGAAGGGGCGGTGGAGCAGCGGATCGCCGGACTCAACCAGCTGCTGCTGCAGGGTGAGGCCCGCCAGGGGGCCCTGCTGCAGGCCACGGCCACGGCGGATCTTCTGGCGACCCTGCCCCCCAGTGCGTTCCACTGGTACCGCCTGGCCCCCGGCCGTCGCCACTGGCAGCTCATCGCGGGGGCCAGCGGCCCCACCTATGCCCTGACATCGGCGGACGTGGCCTACCAGGTGATGGTGGTGGTGGCCGTTCCGACCGCGACCGGCAGCCAGCGCAGCGTGTCCCAGGTGGTGGGGCCGGTGCTGGCCCGACCCGGATCCTGAGCGCCGGCCAGCGGCTCAGTTGCCGAGCATCGACTCCTGTTGACGCACGAGTTCGAAGAACTCCTGCTTGAGGCTGGGGTCGTGGCGGAAATCACCGCGCACGACGGAGTTCACCATGCTGGTCTGGGGTTCCTTCACCCCGCGCCATTTCATGCAGTAGTGCTGGGCTTTCACCAGGATCGCCAGGCCGAGGGGCTCACAGAGCCGCTCGATCTCGTCGGCGAGGATGATCACGGCCTCCTCCTGGATGTGGGGCCGGGAGAACACCCAGTCGGCCACCCGGGAGAACTTCGACAGACCGATCACCCGTTCGCCGGGTTTGATCCCGATCCAGCAGTTGCCGAGGATCGGCACCAGATGGTGGGAACAGGCGGAACGGATGGAGATGGGCCCCACCGTGTAAATCTCGTCGAGCTGCTTCACGTTGGGGAAGCTGGCGATCTTGGGCTGCTCGTGGTAACGGCCCTTGAACACCTCGTGGAGGTACATCTTGGCCACCCGCTCGGCCGTCTCCTCGGTGTTGTGGTCGTTCTCGATATCAATCACAAGACTGCGGAGCAGTTCCCGTACCTTGCCGGCGACTTCAATCTCCAGCTGGTCGAGTTCACCCTCGCGCAGATGCTCGGAGATGTTGTCGTTGGCCAGAAATGGCACCCCTTCCTTCTGCAGTCGCTCGCGGATCCGCAGGCTGACAGGAATGGGAGTCGTGACGGGAGCGGCCTGACGGGCGCTGAGGCCGCTGGGGAGGGTGGATGTCATAAGGGGGGTTAGAAGGCTCCGGCGGCTGGCATCAGGGTGAGGTCCTCAACCGTCTGGCTGTGGGGTTGCCGCGCAAGGTAAAGCAGGGATTCAGCCACCTGCTCTGCTGAAAGCATGGCACGTCGGTCGAAGGAACTGTGGACGGTTTCACTGTCCCAGAGAGGCGTATTCACCGCCCCCAGGGTGAGGGTGCTCACCGCGATGCCGGCGCCCCGTTCCTCCGCCTCAAGGCAGCGGCTGAAGGAGGCCAGGGCGGCTTTGCTGACGCAGTAGGCCCCCCAGTCCGGAAAGGCATTCCTGGCGGCATGGCTGCTGACGTTGATGATCCGACCGCCACCGGCCTGGCGCAGGCCGGGCAGCACCGCCAGGCAGACCTGGAAGACGCTGGTGAGGTTGAGCTGCAGGAGCCACTGCCAACGCTCCAGGGGCATGGCCGCCAAGGGGCCGGTCCAGGCGGCACCGGCGTTGTTGATCACGACCGAAGGCTGCAGTCCTCGCCCGAGCAGTTCGGCCATCGCCCCAGGGATGGCCTCGGCCTGGGCCAGGTCGAGGGCCAGGGTTTCGACGCGCCGCCCCAACCCCCGCAGCTCCCCGGCGAGGTCGTCAAGGTCGGTACAGGTGCGGGCCACCAGCAGAAGGTCGTAGCCCTCGCCGGCAAAGCGGCGGGCGGCGGCAGCTCCGATGCCGCGGGAGGCACCGGTGATCAGGGCAGCGGGCAACGGGCAGGGAGGCAGTGGTTCAACCCTACGGCGCAAAAGCGGGATCCGTCGCCGCCCCCTCCAGAACCTGGCCCATGCGTCGGAATTTGGCGTAACGGGCCTCGAGCAGGTCGGCTTCGCTGCAGGTCTGCAACTCGGCGAGCTGCCCCAGCAGGGCCGCGCGCAGCGTCTCGGCGGCCTGCATCGGCGCCCAGTGGTTGCCCCCGGAGGGTTCCTTCAGCAGGGCATCCACCAACCCCAGCTGCAGCAGGTCGGCAGCGGTGATGCGCAGGGCCTCGGCGGCGGCGGGCGCCTTGGCCGCATCGCGCCAGAGGATCGACGCGCAGGCTTCGGGGCTGGCCACGGTGTAGACGCTGTGCTCGAACATCAGCAACCGATCGGCCACGCCGATGCCGAGGGCGCCGCCGGAGCCGCCCTCACCGATCACCACGGCGATGATGGGCACCCGCAGGCGGAACATTTCGCGCAGGTTGACGGCGATCGCCTCGCCCTGACCCTCCTCCTCGGCCTTGACCCCGGCGTAGGCCCCGGGGGTGTCGATGAAGCTGAGGATCGGCAGACGGAAGCGGTCGGCGTGGTCCATCAGCCGCATCGCCTTGCGGTAGCCACCGGGTGAGGCCATGCCGAAGTTGCGGGCCACGTTCTCCTTCATGTCCCGGCCCTTCTGGTGGCCGAGCAGCACCACCGCCTGGTCGCCGATCCGGCCGACTCCGCCCACCAGGGCGCGGTCGTCGTTGCCGCGGCGGTCGCCATGCAGCTCGATCCACTCGTCGGTGATGACCTGGATGTAGTCGAGGGTGCTGGGCCGCTGGGGGTGGCGGGCCACCTGGATCTTCTGGGCCGGGCTGAGGGAGCTGAAGATCTCCTCGCGGCGCCGGGTGGCGAGGGTTTCCAGCTGCAGCAGCTGCTGGCTCACATCGACCTCGGAATCGCGGGCCAGCTGGCGGATCTGCTCGATCTGCTCCTCCAGCTCCACCAGTGGTTTCTCGAAGTCCAGCAGGACGCGGCGGGCCATGGTTGGAGGAGCAGGGGACAGATCAGGTGGAGAGGAAATCAGGTGGAGGAGAGGCTGGGGATCGGTGCTGGCGTTTCCAGGCCCAGGGCCTGGAATCCGTGGCGAAGTGAGGCGGCGCCGATGAGGTCCATCTTCTCCAGGGTGATGTTGTTGCGGCCCCAGCTGAAGTTGGTGTGCAGGCCTTCGAACTCCAGCAGGATCGCTTCGGCGAAGCAGGCGAACATCTCACGCTGGGGATTGGCCATGTCCGCCGCCTCCATCATCTGCCAGCCGATGTCGGAGCCGAACGCCACGATGCCTCCCTTCAGCACGTGGATGCCATCGCCGGCGGCCTTGGTGTCCAGATTCTTGGGGTAACCGCCATCGATCATCAGGCAGGGACGGCGCAGGCGGCTGGGATCGAGGCTGCTGGCCTGGGCCAGGCTGGCGACCCACACCACCACATCCGCCTCGTCCAGGGCCTCCTCCAACGCCAGGATGCGGCCACCGCCCAGCTCCTGCTGGAGATCGGCCAGGGGCTGGGGACGGCGGGCCACCAGCAGCAGTTCCTGGACGCCGGTGCGCTGGGACAGCCAACGGCAGACGGCACTGCCGATGTCACCGGTGGCGCCCACCACGGCCACCTTCGCCCGCCGCAGGTCGATGCCCAGCCGTGGGGCGTTTTCCTCCACCTGGCGGCAGATCACCCAGGCGGTGTGGGTGTTGCCGGTGGTGAACCGCTGCCAGTCCAGGGTGGTGGCACGCACCTGCTGTTCTCTGAGCAGCTTGAAATCCTCGAAGATGATCGAGGTGAAGCCCCCCAGGGCGGTGATGTCGATGCCGTTCTTCTGGGCCAGTTCCATCGCATTCAGCACCTTGCGCTTGGCCGTCTTGAAGCGGCTCAGCATTTCCGGGACGAACACCGAATCGATGTAGGCCCCTTCAATGCGCTTGCCCGTGGGGCTGGTGACGCTGATCCTTTCCACCAACTGGGGCGGTGCACTGCACCACATGTCCAGATCCCCATCGGCGTACTCCTCAAAACCAAGGCTTCGCGCCAGGTTGCGCGCTGACTCGAAGCTGGTGGAATGACCGATGAGGCCGAACATGCAGAAACAGGAAAGCGGCGGCTGGTGCGTGGCCGGATGTCGCCGACGCTACATCCTCCCCCGATGCGAGCGAGCGGTTCGGTTCAGCCCACCAGGGCCGCGGCAGCCATGCGGGCGATCTCCCGAGGGGTGAAGCCGATGTCCGTGAGGGCGTCCTGGTAGGCGATCAGGAAATCCTCGATCAGGTCTTCCTTCTCCATGTGCAGGACGGCGGCATCGGCGGCGACCCGATCAAGCATGCGACGCACATGGGGAAGGTTGTCGCGGTTGGCCTGTTCCAGCTCGGCGCGGGACTCCTCCAGGTGGGCCTTGAGCCACTCCTGGCCATAGTTGAGGTGGGTGTACTCATCCTTGACGACCCCCTCGGTGATCTTGCGGGCGAAAGGATCGGCCACAGGGATATAGATGTGATACGCCGAGATGGCGAAGGCTTCAATCAGCAGGGCCTGGATCAGCAGGCAGGTGACCACCTTGCCGTCCTTGAGGGCGGCCTGGAAGTTGTTGCGCAGGGGGGAGAAGAACTCCTGGGCGAAGGGCATGTCGGCGGTGACACCCAGGTTGTTGGCACAGGCGGTGAAGCCCTTCATGTGCTTCAGCTCCATGCGGGCCAGGCGGCTCAGCTCCTCGGCCTGGTCGGGAAGCAGCGTCCCCAGCGACATGTAGTTGTCATGGGCTTCCTGTTCGCCTTCGATCACGATCGCGTTGATGCGGCTGTAAGCGTCCTTGTAGGCGGCGGTGGTGAAGTCGGGAAGCTCGCTCCCCTCGAGCGCGCCCAGCGCGGAATCAACGGTCGTGGTGGTTTCGAGGGTGGGCATGGGAACCACAGGCTCAGGCAATCAGACGACTCTAGTCATGGTCTGCCGGAAGTCGGTGGCCAGTCGCTGCGGACCAGGGCGTCGAGGCGCCGCTCCCAGCTCCCCACCAGGCGCAGGAAGAGTTTGCGGCCGAGGTCGTCGCTGGCACCAGCGGGATCACCGATGACGCCACTGGTGCTGAGGTCCTCGGTGAGCCAGGCACAGGGGCAGGCCCCCTCCAGGCTCCAGCCGGTGGGCGGGGGTGGGAAGGAGGTCAGTCCGTCGGCGGGGGGCAGGGCACCGACGGTGGCCGGCTCGAGAAACAGCATCAGGCTGGTTTCGGCCAGGCCGGCATGCAGCCCGGTGCTGCGCTCGGGTTCGGGAATCAGTTCCTCCAGGCCGTCGGCGCCACGCCAGAGGAAGCAGGGCAGGACCGCCAGGCCGGGTTCCAGCACCCGCAGCTCCCGCGCCGCCGCCTCCAACAGGCCGATCTGGCCGCCATGGGCGTTGAACAGCACCAGCCGCTGGAAGCCCGCTGCCGCAATCCCCCGGCCCACGCACCGCACCAGCTCCATCACCAGAGCGGCCGGAAGGCTGAGGGTTCCGCGAAAGCCCAGATGCTCCGGCGAAAAGCCGATGCTCTGCAGTGGCAGCCGCCAGATCGGCAGGTCGGGGTCGAGCCGCTCCAGCACTGCTTCAGCCACCCGTTCGGCGAACAGGCCATCGGTGCCCAGGGGCAGCAGGGGTCCGTGCTGCTCGATGGCACCGAACGGCCAGACCACCGTGCTGCCCCGTCGGGCGGCCTGGTCACGCACCGCCGTCCAGCTGAGACTGGCAAGGCGGCGCTCGGTGCTGGGGGGCATTGGCCTCTACGGGTGATTCGTACAGTGTGGAGCCCCGTGCTTCGCTGAGGACCTCCATGGCAGGAACCGGCAACCCCGCGCCGCGTCAGCCCAGGAACCCCGCCCAGCGCCCGATGCCGCCGGCGAGGCCTTCCGGGTCGGCCCCGGCGCCGCTGCGCAAACCCCCCCAGGTGTTGATGATCAAGAAGGAGGAGGAGGTGGTGGCCGAAGCACCCCCTGCTCCAGTCGCGTCGAGCCCGGTCGCCCCGCCGCTGCGCCCTCCGTCGTCCCCCCCGGCGGACGAGGACCGCTTCAGCATGGACGGCCTCGAAGGCCTCACCATGGCCGACCTGCTCGGCCCGGCGTCCGACCGCCGTGGAGGCTCGGCCGCGGCTTCCAGCCGTGGTGCCGCTGCCGCCGACGCTGCGCCTGAGACGGCGTCCCGTCAGGCCCGCACCGTGGATGACTTTGATTTCGATGAGGAGGCCTTCCTCGCCGCCCTCGATGAGAACGCTCCGGTCGGCACCACCGGAGAGGTGGTCAAGGGGGTGGTGATCGGCATGGAAAGCGACGGTGTCTATGTGGACATCGGTGGCAAGGCCCCCGGCTTCATGCCCAAGAGCGAGTGCGGCCTCGGGGTGATCACGAACCTCAAGGAGCGCTTTCCCAAGGGCTTGCCGATCGAGGTGCTCGTCACCCGCGAGCAGAACGCCGATGGCATGGTGACCATCAGCGCCCGTGCCCTCGCCCTGCGCCACAGCTGGGAGAAGGTGCGCCAGCTGGAGAAGGAGGGCAAGGTGGTCCAGGTCAAGGTGAGCGGCTTCAACCGTGGTGGGGTCACCTGCGATCTGGAGGGGCTGCGCGGCTTCATCCCCCGCTCCCAGCTCAACGCCGGCGAGAACCATGAGGCCCTCGTCGGCCAGACCCTTGGGGTCGCCTTCCTGGAGGTCAATGCCGAGACCCGCAAGCTGGTGCTCTCCGAGAAGCGGGCCGCCACCGCCGCCCGCTTCGCCACCCTGGAGGTGGGCCAGCTGGTGGAAGGCCATGTGGCGTCGGTCAAGCCCTACGGCTACTTCGTCGATCTGGGCGGCGTCAGCGGCCTGCTGCACCACTCCTGCATCACCGGTGGCGTTCTGCGCGACCTGCGCGAGGCCTTCCAGCAGGGGGAGCCGATCAAGGCCCTGATCACTGCCATCGACCCCGCCCGGGGCCGCATCGCTCTCAACACGGCCCTGCTGGAAGGTTCTGCCGGCGAGCTCCTGATCGCCAAGGAGACGGTGATGGCCGAGGCTGAGGACCGGGCCCACCGGGCCCGGTCGCTGCTGCGTCAGCAGGAACAGGACGCAGGATGAGCGGAGCGTTGCAGGCGCCTGGCCCTGACTGGGAACTCGACTACTACTCCAGGCCGATCCTGGAGGCCGATGGCAAGAAGCGCTGGGAACTGCTGATCTGCACCACCGCAGGGCTGCAGCCGGCGCCGGAACCCTTCCGATGGTCGATGGCGTGCCCGGCCGCCAGCGTCAATTCCCAGTGGTTGCGCGGCGCGATCGAAACGGCCATCAAGGACGCCGCCGCCCAGGGCTACGGCCCACCGCGGCGGCTGCGCTGCTGGCGCGGCTCGATGCGCGCCATGGTGCAGCGGGCCGCTGAAGGGCTTGGTCTGGAGCTGGTGCCGAGCCGGCGCTGTTATGGCCTGGTGGAGTGGCTGCGGGAGCGACAGGCGACTGTCTACCCCCAGGAGCCTGGCTACATGGCCGGCCCCCTGGCCCCGCCGCCGCAGCCGATCGCCCCCGTGGCGCTGCCCCTGCCGGAGGCGGCCCGGGGCGACAGCTGGAGCTGGGCCACCCTCAGCGCCGCCACCCTGGCCGAAGCCGGCGGCTGGGAGATTGCCTTCCCCGGCCTGGTGGCCCTGCCCGAGGGCCTGGATCCGGCCACTCCCGTGCCGGGGATCCGGCTGTTCAGCCGCCGCCGGGCCCTGGCCATCGCCGGCTGGTTGTCCGGCCTGGAACCGGCCCGGCTGGAGGTCTGCGCCGGTCAGTTGGTGCTGGAGGCCGGGCTGGAAGACCGCTGGATCCTGGCCCGCCTGCCGGAGGAGGAAGCGCGGCTGGCCGGTGTGGCGCTGGCGGAGGCCCGCGAGCGGGCCGGCGGTTTGCAGTTCATCGCCATCCAGGCGAGTGAGGAGGCGCCGAGCCTCGAGGGTTTCTGGCTGTTGCGGGACCTGCCGGATGGCTGAGGCGCTCGAGCCCCCCTTCGAGCGGCCCGATGCGGGCTTCAACGACCTGCCCGGCTGGACCTGGGTGGGCACCTACGGCGGCCATTACCTCCAGTGCGACCTCCTGGCCGGCTTCGAGCACGGCTTCTTCACCCGTCAATGGCAGGGCCGCGAGCCGGACGAGCTGGCCGGGGAGATCAGCGCCGGCGTGAGCGTGCACCGCACCCGCCAGGTGCATGGCGGCACGGTGCTCGCCGCCGGGGAGGCCGCGGGGGCCCCCTGGCCGGAGGCCGATGGACTCTGCAGTGATGGCGGCGGCCAGAGCCTCTGGGTGTGCGGTGCCGATTGCACCCCGGTGCTGATCGTCGACCCCGCCGGCGGCCGGGTGGCGACCTGCCATGCCGGCTGGCGAGGCGTCGCAGCGCGGATCGTGCCGGCGGCGATCGAAGCGCTGGTGGCGGACGGGGCCGGCCGGGAGCAGCTGCTGGTGGCGCTCGGACCGGCTGTGGACGGCATCCGTTACCAGGTGGAGCGAGCCGTCACCCTGCAGGTGGCGGCTGCCCTGGAGGAGCTCGGGGGGCCTGCCCCGGATCCTGACGTTGCCCTGGCGGACCTCGAACGTTGTGGAGCCCTTCTGCTGGATCCGGACCCCGGCAAGGATCGGCTGGACATCCGCCGGGCCACGGCGTTGCAGCTGCAGCGGCTGGGCCTGGCGCCGGAGCGGATGGCGCTGTGTCCGCTCTGCACGACGGCCGAACCGCAGCTGTTCCATTCCTGGCGCCGTGACCGGGTCAAGGCCGTGCAGTGGAGTGGGGTGGTTTCGCAGGGAGCGCCGGCTCGCAGAGACTGAGGGCCACGGCTTCGGCCACCTTGATGCCGTCGATCGCAGCTGAAAGGATGCCGCCCGCATGGCCCCCCCCTTCCCCCGCCGGGAACAGCCCCGGGGTGTTGAGGCTTTCGAGCCGCGTCGGGTGGCGCTGCAACCGCAGCGGCGAGGAGGTTCGGGTCTCGACGCCGGTGAGCAGGGCGCCCTCCATCGCATAGCCCGGGATGCGGCGGGCGAAAGCCGGCAGGGCCTCCCGGATCGACTCCAGCACATAGTCCGGCAGGCAGCCATCGAGGCTGCCGAAGCGGAGCCCGGGCCGGTACGACCCCTCCACCGCCTCCGGTGGAGCCTCCTGGCTGGCGCGACCCGCCAGGAAATCGCCCAGCCACTGGGCCGGCGCGCGGTAGTCGCCGCCGCCGGCGCGGAAGGCCTGCTGCTCCCAGTGGCGCTGGAAGGCCATCCCGGCCAGGGCCTCCCCCCCCGGCTGGCCGTAGGGCGCCAGGTCCTCCTGGGTCACGGGCACCACCAGGCCGCTGTTGGCGTTGCGTTCCCGGCGGGAGTGCTGGCTCATGCCGTTGGTGACGACGCAGCCTTCCTCCGAGGTGGCGCCGACCACCAGGCCGCCGGGACACATGCAGAAGCTGTAGACGCTGCGGCCAGCGGTGGCTTCCCCTTGGCAGTGGTGCACCAGCTTGTACTCGGCGGGGCCAAGGCGCGGATGGCCGGCGGCCTCCCCCCAGCGGGCCTGGTCGACCAGGGCCTGGGGATGCTCGATCCGCACCCCGACCGCAAACGCTTTCGGCTCCATGGCCACGCCCAGGCCATGCAGCATCTGGAAGGTGTCGCGGGCGCTGTGGCCCGGCGCCAGCACCAGATGCCGGGTGGCGATGGCTGTGCCGTCGGCCAGGCGCACACCGGCCAGGCGCCGGTCGGCTCCCTCCTCCAGCAGCAGCTCGACCACGTGCTGGCCGAAGCGGACTTCGCCGCCCAGGGCCTCGATCCGGGCCCGCAGCCCCCGCACCACCGTGGCCAGCTTGAAGGTGCCGATGTGGGGGTGGTGCAGCGTGAGGATGTCGGGATCGGCTCCGGCCGCCACCAGCTCTTCGAGCACCTTGCGGATGTAGGCGGGCTCTTCACTCACCTGGCTGTAGAGCTTGCCGTCGGAGAAGGTGCCTGCCCCCCCCTCGCCGAACTGGGCGTTGGAGCCGGGATCGAAGCGGCGCCGTCCGTGCCAGAAGCCGAAGGTGTCCGCCGTGCGCTCCTTCACCACCTTGCCCCGCTCCAGCAGCAGGGGCCGCCAACCCATCTGGGCCAGCAGCAGGGCGGCGAAGTAGCCGCAGGGGCCGGCTCCCACCACCACCGGCCGCGGTGCCTTGCTCGTCCCATCGGCCCGGGCCACGGGCCTGTAGCGGCTGTCCGGGGTGGGACGTAGGTGGGGGTCGCCGGCGAAGCGGCGCAGCAGGCGTCGCCTGGCGCCGCCCTCGAGCTCAAGATCGAGGCAGTACACCAGGGAGATCGCCCCGCGCCGGCGGGCGTCGACGCTGCGTTTCACCAGCTGGTGGCGGCGCAGTTCACCGGGCGCCAGCCGCAGCCGCTGGGTGATGGCCACCTCCAGATCAGCGGCGCTGTGATCAAGCGGCAGTTTCAGCTCGCTGAGGCGCAACACAGCCGGAGCAGGCAGGGGGCTGGTGGCGTTCTAGGGCACGGCGCCGCTGGAGGTGCCATGGTGGAAGCTGATCGAGGTTGGGGCCGACGTTCTGATGGGTCTGGCTCACTGTCCCCTCTGCATGGGTCTGGCGGCGCTCTGCGTGGTGCGTTGCAGCGCCCATGCCCTGCTGCTCTGGCGCCTCTGGGCCCCACCCATGGGCGCCCCCTCAGTCCGGCTGCGTCAGGCGTCCTGCTGAGGCGGCCCTGTCCAGTTCGGCCTCCATGGCGGCGATGGCGATGCGGGTGGGCACCACCGCATCGGGGTTGAGGCTGATCGAGTCGATCCCTTCCTCCACCAGGAAGCGGGCGAAATCGGGGTAGTCGCTGGGGGCCTGGCCGCAGATGCCGATCTTGCGGCCGCAGCGCCGTGCGGTGCGGATCGCCAGGCGGATCATCTCCTTGACCGTGGCCTGCCGCTCGTCGAACAGGTCCGCCACCAGGGCGGAGTCCCGGTCGAGCCCCAGGGTCAGCTGGGTGAGGTCGTTGGAGCCGATCGAAAAGCCATCGAAGCGCTCGGCGAAGGCTTCCGCACCGATGACGTTGCTGGGCAGTTCGCACATCACGTACACCTCCAGACCGTCCTTGCACCGCACCAGCCCCTCGCCGGCCATCACCGCCAGCACCCGGTCCCCCTCTTCGGGGGTGCGGCAGAAGGGGATCATCGGGATCACGTTGCGCAGCCCCATCGACTCCCGCACCCGGCGCAGGGCCTGGCATTCCAGCGCGAAGGCGGCGCGGAAGGCCGGCGCGTAATAGCGCGACGCCCCGCGCCAGCCGATCATCGGGTTCTCCTCGGCCGGCTCGAAGGCCGCCCCACCCAGCAGTCGCGCGTATTCGTTGCTCTTGAAGTCGGAGAAGCGCAGGATCACCGGCCGGGGATGGAAGGCGGCGGCGATCCGGGCCATGCCCTGGCTCAGCACATCCACGTAGTACTCGGACGGGGACTCGTACCCCGCGACCAGCTCGGCGATGGCGGCCCGATCGGCCGCCGCCGTCACCCGCTCCGGCTCCAGCAACGCCATCGGGTGCACCCGATGGCGTTGGCGATGATGAACTCCAGCCGGGCCAGCCCCACCCCGTCGCAGGGGATCGAGGCCAGGTTGAAGGCCTCCTCGGGGTTGCCCACGTTGATCAGGATCCGGGTGCGGGTGGCGGGCAGGTCGCCGATGGCCTGCTCCTCCACCCGGAAGGGCAGGGCGCCCCGGTACACGTGGCCCACATCCCCCTCGCAGCAGCTGAGGGTGATGCTGTCGCCGTCGCCGATGCGGCCGGTGCCGTCGCCGGTGCCGACGATCGCCGTCAGGCCCATCTCCCGGGCGATGATCGCCGCGTGGCAGGTGCGGCCGCCCTGGTCGGTGACCACACCGCTGGCCTTCCTCAGGATCGGCTCCCAGTCGGGGTCGGTGCGGCGGGTGACCAGCAGGTCGCCGTCCATGAACCGGGCGATCTCGCCGGGATCGCTGATCACCCGGGCCCGGCCGCTGCTCACCGAGGCGCCGATGGCCCGGCCGCTGGTGATCTCCTCGGCCTGGTGCGGCTCCAGATGCCAGCTGCGCAGCACCGCCCCGCCCCGGCGGGATTCCACCGTTTCGGGCCGGGCCTGGAGGATGAACAGTTCGCCGCTGAGGCCGTCCTTGGCCCATTCGATGTCCATCGGGGTGGGCACCCCCCGGCGTTCGCCGTAGTGGCGTTCGATCACGCAGGCCCAGCGCGCCAGGGTGAGCGCCTCGCCGTCGCTGAGGGCGAAGCGCCCACTGTCGTCCGGGGACACCGCCTCGTTGCGCACCGCCTGGCCATCACCACCTGAGGGGTCGGCGTAGACCATGCGCAGGGCCTTGCTGCCCAGTCGCCGGCTGAGGATCGGGGCGAAGCCCTGCTCCAGGGTGGGCTTGAAGATCAGCCATTCATCGGGGTTCACGGCCCCCTGCACCACGTTTTCCCCCAGCCCGTAGGCGGCGGTGAGCAGCACGGCGTCGCGGAAGCCGGTTTCGGTGTCGATGCTGAACATCACCCCGGAGCTGGCCAGGTCGGAGCGCACCATGCGCTGCACCCCGATCGAAAGGGCCACCTCCAGGTGATCGAAGCCGTGCTGCTGCCGGTAGGCGATGGCCCGATCGGTGAACAGCGAGGCGTAGCACCGCCGGCAGGCCGCCAGCAGCGCCGTTTCTCCCTCAATGTGCAGGTAGGTCTCCTGCTGCCCGGCGAAGCTGGCCTCCGGCAGATCCTCGGCCGTGGCACTGGAGCGCACCGCCACGGCCGCAGGCACGCCGCTGGCGGCCATCGCGGCGGCCAGATCCCGGTAGGCCGCCACGATCGCCTCCGCCAGGGGCGGCGGCAGGTCGGCGCCACCCAGCAGCGCCCGGGCCCCCTGGCCGGCCGCCTGCAGGGCCGCCAGGTCGTTGGTGTCGAGACCATCGAGCAGGGCGGCCAGGGCGGGCCTGAGCCCGTTGGCGGCGATGAACAGGCGGTAGGCGGCGGCCGTGGTGGCGAAGCCCCCCGGCACCTGGACGCCCGCAGGCCCCAGCTGCTGGATCATTTCCCCGAGGGAGGCGTTCTTGCCGCCCACCTCGGCAATGGAATCCAGGCCGACCTGTGCCAGGGGCACAACGAGCTGATCGGAGTTGCCCATCCCCTTCGCCCTGACTGTCCCAACTCTGGAGCCGCGATCCCCCGCCGGCCGCAGGCTGTGATGTTCTCGCATGGGGTCTGGCGGGCCGCCAAACGCCCGTGGACTCAGGGGTCGGAGGGGGGCGGGCCGGGTTCGGGCAGCAGCTGGGCCAGCAGACCCGCTCCCATCAGGATCCCCCCCAGGGTGAGGGCCAGGCCGCGGTTGGCGGCGGCCGGGCCCTCCATCCAGGTGCCGGCGGCCAGGAAGGCCCCGCCCAGCAGCAGGGTGGGCACCAGCACGATGCCCTTGGCGGTGCGGTTGAGGCTCATGGGCAGGCCTCCGCCTGGGCCAGGCCGGCCTCGATCAGGCCGGTGGCGATGTCGGCGCCGCTGGAGAGCAGGCTCACCTGGGCCAGCAGCGTGCCGTCCCGCTGGCCCATCGGGCGCAGATTCACCTTGGTGCGGCGGGGCAGGGCCTGCCGCAGCCAGGCGGTCGCCTGCTGCTCCTGCTCCGCCACCAGCGCCATGCAGGCCAGCTCGACGGCATAGCTGCGGTTCCCATCGCCCACCTGCAGCAACGTGCCGCTGCGCACCTGGAACACTTCCGCGGCCGCCGCCGCGCCCGGCCAGGCGAGCAACAGGGCCAGCAGGACCCCGAGCAGGCTCAGAGTTTGGCGCCGCAACTGGGACAGAAGAGGTGGGCGCTGGCGGTGGTGTTGCCGCAGGCATTGCATTGGCGGATCGTGTCGATGGCGAGTTCGGGATGGCTGGGCAGTCCCACCATCTGGGCGTTGCTGGCTCCCGGGGGCACCATCGGGTAGCAGTTCTCATTGCGCCGCACGCGCACGTCGACGAACACCGGGCCGGGGTGGGCCAGGGCTTCGGCGAGACCGGCGTGCAGCTTGGCCCGGTCGGTGATGCCGATGCCCTTGACCCCGAAGGCCTCGGCCAGGGCGGGGAAGTCCGGCATGCCGCCGGTCATCTCGGAACTGGAATAGCGCTCTTCGTAGAAGCTTTCCTGCCACTGGCGCACCATGCCCTGCCAGCCGTTGTTGAGCACCACCACCTTCACCGGCAGCTGGTACTGGCTGAGGGTGCCCAGTTCCTGAATGTTCATCAGGATGCTGGCGTCCCCGGCCACGCAGATCACCCGCTCGTCGGGGAAGGCGGTCTGGACGCCCATGGCGGCGGGCATGCCGAAGCCCATGGTGCCGAGACCGGCGCTGCTGATCCAGCGGCGGGGGCCGTTGCGCAGGAACTGGGCCGCCCACATCTGGTGCTGGCCCACATCGGTGGTGAAGAACGCCTCGGGGGCCAGATCCCGCAGGGCGATGACCACTTCCTGGGGGGCGATCTCCCCGGTGGGCTGGGGGATCACCAGGGGGTAATGGTGTTTCCAGGTGTCGATGCGCTCCAGCCAGGCATCGGTGCGGCGGTTGGAGCTTTCGCCGACGGAGGCCTGCAGCAGGGCGTCGAGGGCCAGGCGGACATCGGAGACGACGGGCACCTCGGGCACCCTGTTCTTGCCGACTTCGGCGGCATCGATGTCGATGTGGATCACCTGGGCCCGGGGGGCGAAGCTGTCCAGCCGGCCGGTGACCCGGTCATCGAAGCGGGCCCCGACGGCGATCAGCAGATCGCATTCGGTGACGGCGAAATTGGCGTAGGCGGTGCCGTGCATGCCCAGCATGCCCACCGCCAGGGGATGGTTCTCATCGAAGGCCCCCTTGCCCATCAAGGTGGTGGTGACGGGCAGGCGGAAGCGCTCCGCCAGCTGATGGACTTCGCCATGGGCGTCGGAGGCGATGGCGCCGCCACCCACGTAGAGCAGGGGCCTGCGGGCCTGGCGGATCAGGGCCAGGGCTGCAGTGATGGCCTCCGGCCTGGGGGCCGGCGGACGCTTGAAGCCGGAGGGGACCGCCGATCCCGGGGCCACCGGGGTGTAGTCGAACTCCTCGGCACCCACATCCTTGGGCACGTCGATCAGCACGGGGCCGGGACGGCCACTGGCGGCGATCAGGAAGGCTTCCGCCACGATGCGGCCGATGTCGGCGGGGTCGCGCACCACCCAGGAGTGTTTGACGATCGGCAGGGTGATGCCGAAGATGTCGGTTTCCTGGAAGGCATCGGTGCCGATGGCGGCCCGGGGCACCTGGCCGGTGATCACCACCATCGGCACCGAATCCATCTGGGCGGTGGCGATGCCGGTGACCAGGTTGGTGGCGCCGGGGCCGGAGGTGCCGAAGCAGACCCCCACCTTGCCCGTGGCGCGGGCGTAGGCATCGGCCGCGTGGGTGCCGCCCTGTTCATGGCGCACCAGGATGTGCTTCAGCCAGCCCCGGGACTCGGCCTTGTGGAGCTCGTCATAAATCGGCAGGATCGCGCCGCCCGGGTAGCCGAAGATGTGCCGCACCCCGTGGCGGTGCAGGGCATCCATCAGGGCATAACCCCCGCTCACCCGCATCGGAGCCGACCCATCAGCGCCCCTCTCTGTGGCGACTGTGGGCGCTGAGGCGGCAGTGTGCCCTGCGGCGGCTGAGTGCCCTGCGGCGGCTGTGGCGGGGGGAAGGGGCGTGATCGTCACGGCGGCGGCTGGGGACTGGCGAGGGGGAAGGGGGTCGTCAGGATGGAAGACCGAAGCACCCGGGGGGCAAGACGCCGGGCAACGGACTGGACACCATCAGCGGAAGACACCCAGGTTAGGTCGCTGCAGGGGGATTGGGTTGCGCTGGCGGCGGCTCTGGGCCATGGCCCGCAACACCCGGGCCGGGTCCATCCAGGCACCGCGGTAGCGCAGGCCCCAGTGCAGGTGGGGACCGGTGGTGCTGCCCGTCAGGCCGACGTGGGCGATCACCTGGCCGGTGGCCACCCGCTGGCCCACCCGCAGCAGGACATTGCCGCTGCGGTAGACGCCGTTGCCCGCCTGGCCGCTGAGGTGGCAATAGATGTGCTCATAGCTGCCCGAGCGGATCACCAGTCCGTTGCCGCAGCCGCCATCGACGATCACCTCGCTCACCGTTCCGGTCCACCAGCTGCGGATCGGCGACCCCAGGGGGGCGGCGATGTCGATGCCGTAGTGGGGCCGGACGTCGCCGCTGAGCGGATGGGAGCGCATGCCGAAACCGCTGGTGTAGCCCGCAAAACTGGCCACGGGAAAGGCACCCCGGCCCCAGAGGCTGGCGTTGCGGGCTTCGGCGGGCAGTCCCTGGCTGCTCAGGCCCAGGGTCGCCGCGATCACCAGCGACCGGCCCCGCAGGCGGGGACGCCGGGGGCGATCAGAGCAGTCCGAGGGCATGAAGCGGGCCTTGTCCGGTGAGCAATTCCAGCAGAAAAGCGGAAAAACCGACCATCGCCAGGCGACCGTTCCACACCTCGGAGCTGTTGTTCCAGCCCCAGGCCCACTTGTCCTGGGGGTAGAGCTTCACCTTCTTGGGCAGCTGGGCCGCCATGTCCAGGTTCACCTCCGGACCCGCCATGGCCTCGTGCACCAGGTCGGCGAGGCCCTGGATGAAGGTGGGATCGGTGTCCAGGGCTGGCACCCGACGGAAGTGGGTGATGCCGGCTTCCGTGGCGATCTCCCGGTACTCGATGTCGATTTCCTCAAGGGTCTCGATGTGCTCGCTGACGAAGCTGATCGGCACCACCACCAGCTCCTTGACGCCCTGCTCGCCCAGTTCCCGCAGGGCATCCTCCGTGTAGGGCTTGAGCCATTCCACCGGCCCCACCCGGCTCTGGTAGGCGAGGGTGGAGGGGTTGGCATGGCCCAGCATCTCTTCCAGTCGCTGCATCACCAGGGCGGCGCAGGCCTCAATCTCCTGCTGGTAGGGGTCGCCCGCCTCCTCCACGTAGCTCTTGGGCACCCCATGGGCGCTGAAGAAGATGTGGGCCGCGTCAGGCGTGTCGGAGGCGCGGACCTCCCGGGCGATCAGTCCGGCCATGGCATTGATGTAGCCCGGATGGTCGTACCAGCTGCGGATGCAGCGGATCGGCAGCCGCCGGAAGGCCGGGTCGGCCTGGCGCAGCCGCTGCAGTTCCCGGAAGCTGGAGCCGCTGGTGCTGATCGAAAAATGGGGGTAAAGGGGAAGCACCACCACCTCCTCCACGCCGTCGGCCTTGATGTCGCCCACGGCTGATTCGGTGAAGGGATGCCAGTAGCGCATCGCCACATAGCTGGTGGCGTCGACGCCTTGCTGGCGCAGGCGGCTCTGCAGCTCCCTGGCCTGCTGTTCGGTGATGCGCCGCAGGGGGGAACCGCCGCCGATGGAGCGGTAGGCCTCCTTTGATTTGCCGCTGCGCAGGGTGCTGATCAACCAGGCCAGGGGCTTCTGCAGCGCCGGCGTGGGCAGTCGGATGATCTCCGGATCGGAGAACAGGTTGTAAAGGAATGGCCCGACATCTTCGATCCGTTCAGGACCGCCGAGGTTCAGCAGCAGCACGCCGACCCTGGCCATGCTTCCTATCAGAAACGATGAGCGTAACGCCGCCCACCGCCGACGGGCGCCGCCTTGGCAAGGAACCGCACCCTGGCGGCCCGGGGAAGGCATCGGTAGGTTCCGGCTCAGATCCCTGCCTGCTGTGCCATCGTCCTGGCCGCCCTGCCATCGCCAGCCGCTTCCGATCCGGGTGCCGCCGCTGACGTCGACCCGGCAGCGCTGGTGCGACAGGAGAATCAGCGTCTGGCGGCCTCGGGCACCGCCCTGCGCCTGGAGATCCGCCAGCGGCGGCTGGGTTTGCGCGGACCCCTGCCCTGCCCGAAGGGCACGGCAGCGCGGCCGGTGCAGCGCATCAGCCTGGGCCTGCCGGCCACCGGCGCCGGTGTGGCCGCCGCCCTCGAGCAGCTCGAGCGGGTGCGGCAGGCGGTGGAGCAGGGATCCTTCCGGTGGGAGTCCTGGCGCCGGCGCCCGCCTGCGGCGGCGGTCCCTGCCCCGGAGGTGGTTCCGGCAGTGGCGCCCCCTGAAGCTGCAGAACTGCAGCCCCTGCTGGCCGGTTTCGAGGCCGCCTTCTTCGCCGATCCCCGCCGCCGCCGCCGTCCCGCAGGCAGCCGCAGCACCTGGAGTGGCGCCTACCGGCCCTACCTGCGGCGTCTGGCGGAGGTGGCCGCCAGACGCCACGGCGCCGCGGTGGTGGATGCCCCTCTGATGGAGCAGGTGCTGGAGACCTACCCCCTGGCCAGCCGCAGCCGCCAGCAGTGCGGCATCGCCCTGGGGGCCCTCGCCCGCCACCTGCAGCTGCCGCTGCCATCCGACTGGAGTGAGCGCAGTGGCGGTTACGGCCTGCACGTGGCCCGCTTCCGGGGTCTGCCCAGCGATGCCCGCATTCTGGAATTGGTCCAGGCCATCCCCAACCCCCGCTGGCGCCTGGCCTACGGCCTGATGGCCACCTACGGCCTGCGCAATCACGAGGTCTTCTTCTGCGATCTCTCCGCCCTGGCGCCCGGGGGCGACAGGGTGCTGCGGGTGCTGCCCACCAGCAAGACCGGCGAGCACCAGGTGTGGCCGTTCCAACCCGACTGGGTGGAGCGGTTCGGCCTGGAGAGCCTGGCCGAGCGTGGTGTCGGGCTTCCCCAGGTCTGCACCGATCTGCGCCGCACCACCCTGCAGCAGGTGGGCCGGCGGGTGGCGGAGCAGTTCCGCCGCTACGGGCTGCCGATCACCCCCTACGACCTGCGCCATGCCTGGGCCGTGCGCACGATCCACATCGGCCTGCCCGACACGGTGGCCGCCCGGATGATGGGCCACTCCGTGGCGATCCACACCCGCACGTACCACCACTGGATCACGCGGCGCGACCAGCAGCAGGCCGTCGACACCGCCCTGGCGCGTCTGCGGGCCTCCTGAGGCGCGGGGCCGCCCGGGGCGCTCGGGGTTCCGCCAGAGTGCGCCAAACAACAGCGCTTCCGATGACGGCGATCGCCTCCACGACCCCAGCCGCCCCAGAGGAGGCCCTGGCGCTGGATCGCCAGGCCGAGGAGCTGGGCCCGGGCGGCGACCTGGCCCCGGAGGTGGACCAGGAGGCCTACCGGCGCCGCATGCAGCGCCGCCGGGAGGTGCAGCAGCAGCGGGTGGGGGAGCGCAACCTGGAGAAGGGTCTGGTGCTCGTCTTCACCGGCGAGGGCAAGGGCAAGACCACGGCCGCCCTGGGCCTGGTGCTGCGCACCTTGGGCCATGGCGAGAACGTGGCGGTGGTGCAGTTCATCAAGGGGGGCTGGCAACCGGGGGAGGCCCGGGCCCTGGAGCGCTTCGGCGAGGCGCTCCACTGGCATGCCCTGGGCGAGGGGTTCACCTGGGAGACCCAGGACCGGGAGCGGGACCGCCAGCTGGTGCAGAGCGCCTGGGAGCGCTCCTGTGCCTACCTCGCTGACGCCGACCGCAAGCTGGTGGTGCTCGATGAGATCAACGTGGCCCTCAAGCTGGGCTATCTCGCCCCCGAACAGGTGCTGGAAGGTCTTGCCCTGCGCCCGCCCCTCACCCACGTGGCCCTTACCGGCCGGGGCGCCCCGCCGGCTCTGCTGGAGCGGGCCGATCTGGTCACGGAGATGAAGGCGGTGCGCCATCCGTTCCGGGAGCAGGGGGTGAAGGCCCAGGCGGGCATCGAGTACTGACACCTGCCGAGCGCGATCAGCCCAGGTCGGCCCGCAACCGGGCCAGGCTGCAGACCAGCACCGACAGCCCGCTGACCAGCAGCGCCCGGTGCACCTCGGGCTCGCCCCAGAACCCGGGGCTGCCGCTGGCCCGATCCATGGCCGACAGCGTCAGTCGGGCCATCACATCGCTGCTGCGGGGTCCGGGAGGGTCGGGGGCCATGGCGGTGCTCCTTTGGGGCAGTGAAGCGGCTGACGCAGCGGCGGGCAACCTGGTGGCGCCGCTGGGAGGGTTGCTACTGTTCGGCCGATCGCATGAGCCGATGGCCTACAGGCGCGTTCTCCTCAAACTCAGCGGCGAAGCGCTGATGGGGGGCCAGGGTTATGGGATCGATCCGGCCATCGTTCAGGCGATCGCCAAGGATGTGGTCGAGGTGGTGGCCGGGGGCACCCAGCTGGCCATCGTCGTGGGTGGCGGCAACATCTTCCGGGGCCTGAAAGGTTCGGCGGCGGGGATGGACCGGGCTACGGCGGACTACGTCGGCATGCTGGCCACGGTGATGAATGCCATCACGCTGCAGGACGGCCTCGAGCGTGTCGGTGTGCCGACCCGGGTTCAGAGCGCCATTTCCATGCAGGAGGTGGCCGAGCCCTACATCCGCCGCCGGGCCATCCGGCACCTGGAAAAAGGAAGGGTGGTGATCTTCGGGGCCGGCTGCGGCAATCCCTTCTTCACCACCGACACGACCGCCGCCCTGCGGGCCGCCGAGATCAACGCCGATGTGATCTTCAAGGCCACCAAGGTGGATGGGGTCTACGACAAGGACCCCGCCAAGCATGCCGATGCGGTCCGCTACGAGACCCTCACCTTCCTCGACGTGCTCAGCGGCGAACTTGAGGTGATGGACAGCACCGCCATCGCCCTGTGCAAGGACAACGCCATCCCGATCGTGGTCTTCGACCTGTTCGGCTCGGGCAACATCGGGCGGGCCGTCGCCGGTGAGCCCATCGGCACCAGCATCGTGCCGGCGCCCCCCCGCTGACCCTCTCCCCCTCCGCCCTCCCCTGCCATGGATCTCGAAGCCAGCATGCGCAAGTCGGTGGAAGCCACCCAGCGCACCTTCAACACCATCCGCACCGGTCGGGCCAACCCCTCCCTGCTCGACAAGCTGACCGTCGAGTACTACGGGGCCGATACGCCGCTCAAGTCGCTGGCGACGATCTCCACCCCCGACGCCCAGACGATCCAGATCCAGCCCTTCGACAAGGGCTCGATGGCGCTGATCGAGAAGGCGATCGCCATGAGCGATCTGGGCCTGACCCCCAACAACGACGGCCGCGTGATCCGCATCAACATTCCGCCCCTCACCGAGGACCGCCGCAAGGAGCTCTGCAAACTTGCGGCCAAGTACGCCGAGGAAGGCAAGGTGGGTCTGCGCAACCTCCGCCGTGAGGGCGTTGACCGGATCAAGAAGCAGGAGAAGGACGGTGAACTCTCCGAGGACCAGAGCCACGACGAACAGGAGAAGGTCCAGAAGCTGACCGATCGCTACATCGCCGAACTGGAGAAGAAGCTGGCGGAGAAGGAAGCCGAGATCCTCAAGGTGTGAGCCAGACCGCCCATGCCGATGTCATCGTCGTCGGCGCCGGGGCGGCGGGCGGCGCGGCGGCCTTCCATCTGGCGGCCCGTGGCCGCCGCGTGATCCTGCTGGAGGCCCAGGCCCCAGGACGGTCCAAACCCTGCGGTGGCGGCATGGCAGCCTCGGTGCAGCGCTGGTTCCCCTTTGATCTGGCCCCCAGCGTCGACCAGGTGATCCGCCGGGTGCGCTTCACCTGGTGCCTGGAGGATCCGGTGACGGCGGAGCTGCCCGGGGCGGCCCCTTTCTGGATCGTGCGCCGCAGCGTGCTGGATGCCTTCCTGGCCGAACAGGCCGTCCAGGCCGGCTGTGACCTGCGCCATGGCTGCAGGGCTGAGCGGATCGAGCGCTGCGCCGATGGCCTCTGGGAGGTGTCGGGGCCCGGCGAGGGGCCCCTGCGGGCCAGGGCCGTGGTGATTGCCGATGGCTCCGGCTCCCGTTTCGCAGCGCCCCTCGGACTGGGCCCGCCCCGTCCCCGCTTCGCGGCCACCGTTTCGGTGGAGGTGGCGGCGGATCCCGACCCCGCCGACATGGCCCGCTTCGAGTTCGGTCTGGTGCACCACGGCTTCTGCTGGGTGTTTCCCCGCAAGGGGGGCTTCAGCATCGGGGTGGGCACCTTCGTCGGTCAGCAGGAGGCCGACAGCGAAGCGGTGCTCTCCGCCCTGCTGCCCAGCCTGGGGCTGCCTGCGGGCGCCGGCGATCGCCGCCACGGCCAGCTGCGGCTCTGGAACGGTCACCATGCCCTGCACGGGCCGGGTCTGGTGGCGGTCGGTGATGCGGCCTCCCTCTGTGATCCCTTCCTGGCGGAGGGCCTGCGCCCGTCCCTGCTGAGTGGCTGCGAAGCGGCCGCCGCCCTGGACCGTTGGCTGGATGGTGAGGGACCCGCCCTGGAGCAGTACAGCCTGCGCATGCGCGAGGCCTGGGGTGATTCGATGGCCTGGGGCAAACGCATCGCCCAGGTGTTCTATCGGGTGCCCCGGGTGGGCTACCAGCTGGGCGTCAAGCGCCCCACCGCCCCCCAGCGCATCGCCCAGATCCTCTCCGGTGAGATGGGCTACGGGGAGATCGCCCAGCGCGTGATCCGGCGGCTGCTGTTCCAGCGGGGCTGAGGCAGCTCCCCAGCCCTTCACCGGTCTACCCAGCCTCAGTTGCGGGTCACCCCTTTGAGGTCGCGCAGGCGCTGGTCGATCGAGCCCAGCAGCTCAATGGCGAACATGGGTGCCTCCTGGACGGCGAACAGAAACTTCTCACGGTTCATCACCAGCAGCCGGCAATCGGTGAGGGCCGTGGCATGGCCGTAACGGCGGTGTTCGGCCGTGACCAGGGCCCCGGCTCCGAAGACGTCGCCGGCCTGGATGTCCTCATGGCCCGCATCGGCGTTCCAGCTCAGGCGCACCGTTCCCTCCAGCAGGCCGAACATGCAGTCGCCGGCTTCTCCGGCGCGAAAGATGACGGATCCGGCCTCGACATCCCTCACCTCGCCCTTGGCGGCGAGGGCACGCATCGTGTCGAGGGCATGGACGGTGTGGGCCATTCGTCAGCGGGAAGGGGCCCCATCCTTGCCCATCAAGGTGAACATCCGTTCAAGGCATGGGGCGCAGAACGGAGATTCAGCGGCTGATCGCCAACGGAGCTCCCAGGCCGCCGCGCACATCCTCCGGGGCCAGGCGACCGTCATTGTCGGTGTCGAGGGCATCGAAGACGGCATCGCTGCCGAGCCATTCCTCGCGGGTGATGCAGCCGTCACCGTCGAGATCGTTGAGCAGGAAGATCTCGTGCACCGCGTGGGTGAAGGCGGCTCCACCCTCGATCACCGCGAGGCGGTGGGCCAGCTGACCTTCCAGGGTCTCGATGGCTTTGGAGAAGCCGCGGATGCCCTCATCGAGCTTCTCGCTGGCCATCGGATCGGCCGCCATCATGGTCCGGAAGGTGGCCTCGTCGACGTGGATCTTGGCCTCGCTGGCGCCGGGCTGGGAGGGGTCGAGACGCCGTTCCAGGTGCTCCTCGCTCTGGCGCAACTGGTCCATCAGGGCGGGCGAAATCGTCAGCAGGTCGCAACCCGCCAGTTCGACGATCTCATCGAGGTTGCGGAAGCTGGCGCCCATCACCTCGGTGCCATACCCGTAGGTCTTGAAGTAGTTGAAGATCCGCGTGACCGACTGCACGCCGGGATCCTCCGGTCCGGGATAGCTGTCGCGCCCGGTGGATTTCTTGTACCAGTCGAGGATGCGCCCGACGAAGGGGGAAATCAGGGTGGCGCCCGCTTCGGCGCAGGCCACGGCCTGGGAGAAGCCGAACAGCAGGGTGAGGTTGCAGTGGATGCCTTCGCGCTCAAGCACCTCCGCTGCCTTGATGCCCTCCCAGGTGGAAGCGATCTTGATCAGCACACGGTCGGTGCCGATGCCGGCCTGGGCATAGAGGCCGATCAGCTTGCGGGCCTTGGTGATCGTGGCCTCGGTGTCGTAGCTGAGGCGCGCATCCACCTCCGTCGAGACCCGGCCCGGCACGATCTTGAGGATCTCCTTGCCGAAGGTGACGCTGATCTCGTCGAGGGCCTCGCGCACCACGTCCTCGGCCGGTGCCGCGGTGCCGATCACCTCACGGGATTCGCGCAGGGAACGGTCGATCAGCTCCTGGTAGGCCGGAATCTGGGCCGCCGCCAGGATCAGGGACGGGTTGGTGGTGGCATCCCGCGGCGTGAACTGGCGAATCGCCTCAATGTCGCCGGTGTCAGCCACGACCACCGTCATGGCGGCCAGTTGTTCGAGCAGGTTGGCCATCGTGGAACGGGTCGGACGCGCAGTCTTCTGGTGCCGAGGCTAGCCACGGCCGCCTCGGGCCAGATACAAGGGTTGTGGGAATGAGGACAGGGCCCCGTCTCAGGACGGCGTGGCTCTTCGAGGTCCGCTGACGACCGGGTGGCTGGGGGGCACCTTCTCGATCACGAGCAGGGCCTCGGCGATCTGGCGGGCCACCGGCAGGGCCACGGTGGAGCCGTAGGCGTTGCCGCCCTGGGGCTCGTCGACCACCACCAGCACCACATAACTGGGATCGTCCCCCGGCAGGATCGCCACGAAGCTGCAGATCCTGGCCCCGGGGATGTAAACGCCGTTGCGCGCCTTCTGGGCCGTGCCTGTCTTGCCGGCGATGCGGTAACCGGGGATCTTCATCCCCTTGCCGTTCTCCACCACCGTTTCCATCCAGTTGACGACGGTGCGGGTCACCGCCGGATCCAGCATCTTCACGCCCGTCGGGGCGGTGGCGCTGGCCAGGGCATCACCGGATCGCAGGCCTCGGGTGATGTGGGGGCTCACCAGCCGGCCGCCGTTGGCGAGCATGCCGTGCAGCTGCAGCAATTTGAGGGGGGTGAGGGAGAAGCCCTGGCCGAAGGCGGCGACCGCTGGCTCGATCGGAGCCGAGGTGAATTCGCTGCGACTCTTCAGCTGGCCGGCCACCGCTCCAGGCAGGTCGGTGTCGGGCATCTCGTCGATGCCGAAGGCCCGCAGCCAGTGCCAGAACCGATCCCGTTTCACCTGGGACATGGCCTTCACCATGGCCACGTTGCTGGAGACCTGGAGCACCGTGGGGAAATCGATCAGGCCGTTGGCGCGGCGGTCATGGTTGAAGATCGGCCAGCCGCCGATGGTCAGCTGGCCGACGTCGTTCACCTTGTCGCCGGGGCGGATCGCCTTCTCCTGCAGGGCCAGGGCCAGGTTGATGGGTTTGAAGGTGGAGCCCGGCTCGTACAGGTCCTGCACTGACCACTCGCGGAACAGCCCGGGGTTGTACTTCCAGAACTTGTTGGGGTCGTAGCTGGGGGTGGAGGCCAGGGCCAGGATCTCGCCGTTGCGGGCATTCATGACCAGGGCGGCGCCCTGCTTGGCCCTCCACTGCTTCACCTGCTTCGCGAGGGCCTGCTGGGCCACCTGCTGCAGGCGGGCATCCAGGGTGAGCTGCAGCCGCAGGTCGTCGCCATAGAGCGCTCCGGCCTGCAGGCCATCCGGCAGGGGGGTGCCGTCGGCGCCGCGGCGCATGCTCATCGTCACCTCCTGGCGGCGCAGATCCCGGTCGCGGCTCTGCTCCAGGCCCGCCTGGGCGACCCGTTCCAGGTTCAGGAAACCCACCACGTTGGCGAACAGCTGACCCTGGGGGTACACCCGTTGCGGGTAGGCCTCCAGATCGATGCCGCTGATGCCGAGTTCCCGCACCCGATGGGCCGTTTCCGGGTCCAGTCCGGTGGCGAGCTTGACGCCGCTGCGGCGGCTGCCGATGGTTTGCAGCAGATCGCCCGGGGGCCGCGCCAGCACCTTGGAGAGTTCCCGGACGACGTCGGCGGGGGGGCGGATGTTCTGGGGTTCATCACCCGGCAGGTTGAAGTAGCGCGGATGGGCCCAGAGGGTGAAGCGCTCCTCGTCAAGGGCCACCAGCCGCCCCATGCGGTCAACGATGGTGCGCCGCTTGCCGATGGGGGTGATCGCCTGGGTCTGGATGGCCCTGGCCCTGGCCTGGAGCTCCGGAGCCTGCACCACCTGGAGCCAGGCCAGGCGTCCCGCCAGTCCGACCAGGGCCGCGCAGAGCAGCAGATAGACGGCCAGCATCCGGCCGGTGGGGATCGGCTGGATCTCCACCACCCGCCGCGTCGCGTTTCCCTTGGCACGGCGCCCACGGCCCTTGTCGGTGTGGGCCTGGCCGCCGTCGTCGCCGGAAGACCTCGAACGGAACGGGGAAGGCATCAATAGCCGGCCGGAATGGCGCGCAGCTGGAAGCCGGCGAGCAGGGGAAGGGAAGCGCGGGGACGGTTGCTGCGGGGCTCAGGCAGGTGGATCAGTTTGTCGCTGCTGGTGGGCTCCAGCAGCCCAGGCCGCTTGACCAGGCTGAGGTGGTGCTGCTCGAGCAGCGCAGAGGACTCCTGCATGCGGTGCTCCAGGGTCTTGGAGGCCTGCAACTGGGCGAAACTGTGGGCCCACTGGTTCTGCCAGTGGAGGGTGAGGGCACTCAGGCCGAGCATGGAGAGTCCCAGTCCCACCAGGGCGCCGCTGCTGATCCGATGCAGACCTGCCAACCAGGGAGCCTGCCGTTCGATCTTCCGCGCCGAAAGCGACCCCTCGATCACATGGAGGGGCCTCAGTCTTGGCAGGGGATTCTGGCTGCGTGGGGCGGGGGAGGCGGCCAATGGACCAGGAGGGCACTGCGCAAGTGAACCACCCCAGGGGGTCGCCAGCAAGCGGTGTCAGTCGGCGAGAAAGAGGAGATTCATGAAGGTCAGCCCATTCCAAAGGGCGTGCATCAGAACGGCGGAGCCCAGTCGGCCGCTGCGCCACCGCAACCAGCCGAGGCCAAGGCCGAGCACGAACAGGGGCGCCAGCTCCGCCAGGCTCAGGTGGGCGATCGCGAACACGGCGGCACTGAGGATCACCGCTCCGGTGCCACCGAGCCGCTGACCCGCCACCGGCAGCAGCACGCCCCGGAAAAGAACCTCCTCAAACAAGGGGGCCACAACAAGGGCGGTGAAGGCGAAACAGGCCAGAGCCAGGGGGTCAGCGCTGGTCAGCACGAGTTCCAGCAGTGGATTGCTCCCCCCCGGGTCACTCCAGAACCGGTCGATGACCCAGCTGGAGGCGGTCACCACCGGCAGCACCATCAACAGGCTGACAAGGGCACCGCTGACGGCGGACTGGACGGGCTGCCACTTCCACTGCAGCCAGCCCCAGGCAGGCCTGGGGGTCCGGCGCGGCAGCATCAGGGCCAGGAGCAGCAGGGGCACGGCCATCAGGGCCGCGTAGAGCACCAGCACTTCAAGGCCCTGGCTGAGGGCCCTCGGCGTGGCCAGGCGCTGCAGGGCGATCTGGAGCGGTGGCTGAACAACGATCGGGACGACGACCTCCCCGAGCACCACGAAACCGCCCGCGATCAGCAGGGTCACATCGACGGGGCTCAGGGGTGGACCCAGCAGCGGCGGCGCGGCGGGGAGCCGCTGGCGCCAGGCCATCCAGACCTGCCGCAGCAGCAGGGCGACCCCGGCCAGCAGAAAAGCGGCCGGCAGGATGGTCACCGCCACCAGCCTCAAGAGCAGCCGCAGGGCGCGCTCTTCTGCCGGACAGCTGCCCGGGTCCCCCGGCAGCTGTTCGCAGACCAGCTGCTGCACCATCAGCGGCGCTGACCAGGGGGCCAGCAGCTCCTGCCGTCGTCGGGCGTCCACGGGCCGTCCGGCGAGCAGGGCGTCGATCAGGGGGCGCCGCCCGGCGTCCACCAGGGTGGCCAGAGGCCCCAGTTCCGTTCCATCGACCAGGGCCGCAGGGTCCGCCTCGGAGCGTTCCAGCAGGGCCAGTTCGAGGCGGCGCAAGGCCAGCGGCGGTTCCTCGGAGGCTTCCATCTGCCGCGTCAACTCCTGCTTCAGGTCCTGGCGGGGGTCTTCCCCGGCCAGGAGCGGCCGCAGGCCCGGCGGGACAGCCTCGGCCGCCAGGGCCCCCAGTTCCAGCTGCCGCAGGCTGAGGGAATCCACCACCGACGGGCGCTCCAGGCTGTCAATCAGTCCCCCCACCCACAACAGGGCACAGAGGGCCAGGCTGAGCAGGGCCAGCAGGCTTTTCCAGCCCGGCGGAGCGGCGGGGGGTCCGGATCGGGAAGGGGTTCCGTTCAACCGGACCACCTCGGCGGCAAGGGGAGCTGATTCTGTCGTGCCCCAGGCCCCCTGCCCGTGGCCTCTGGCCGTTCCCATACGATGACCGGGCCTGCGCCACAAGCACCGTGCCCCTCCGCATCGTGCTGGTCCGCCACGGGCTGAGCAGCTTCAACCTGGAGCACCGCATCCAGGGCCGTGACGACCTCTCCAACCTCACCGAGGAGGGGCAGCTCCAGGCCCGTCGCACGGGAGAGGCCCTGGCCGAGCTGCCGTTCACCGCGGTCTACAGCTCCCCACTGCAGCGGGCCAGCGCCACCGCTGCGGCCCTGCTCGCCAGCCATGGCTCCCCGCTGAGCCCCGATTACGACGACGATCTGCTGGAGATCGACCTGGCCCCCTGGAGCGGCTTGCTGCGCAGCGAGGTGCGGGACCTGGATCCGGAGCAGGAGCGCCGCTGGCGTGAAGCCCCCGAGACCATGGAGCTGCAGCGCGCTGACGGCAGCCGTTTTCTGCCGGTGCCCGAACTGCTGCAGCAGGCGGGCCGCTTCGCCGAGCGGCTGCTGGCGCGCCACAGCGACGACGACAGCGTGCTGGTGGTGGCCCACAACGCCATCCTGCGCTGCATGGTGCTGCATCTGCTCGGGCTGCCGGCCAGTGGTTTCCTGCGCCTCAGGCTCGACAACGCGTCCATTTCCGTGCTCAACCTGGTCCGTGGACCGGACGGGCGCCCGTCGGTACAGCTGGAATCCCTCAACGGCACGTCCCACCTGGGTGTCGCCCTGCCGCCGGCCGGAGCGGGCTGCCGGCTGCTGCTGGTGCGCCATGGCGAAACCGACTGGAACCGTGAGGGTCGTTTCCAGGGCCAGATCGACATTCCGCTCAATTCCCATGGCCTGGCTCAGGCCGAGGCGGCGCGCGCGTTCCTGGCCGCGATCCCGCTGCAGCGGGCCTACAGCAGCGACATGGCCCGCCCGCTGCGCACCGCCGAGGTGATCCTGGGCTCCCACCCCGGGGTGCCCCTCACCACCAATCGGGGGCTGCGGGAGATCGGCCATGGCCTCTGGGAGGGCCGGCTGGAGAGCGAGATCGCCGCCGGCTGGCCCGATCTCCTGGCCGCCTGGAAACGCAGCCCCGAAACGGTACAGATGCCGGAAGGCGAGACCATCGTTGAGGTGTGGGACCGGTCCCTGGCGGCCTGGAACCGGATCGTCGCCGGACTGGATCCCCAGGAGACGGCCCTGGTGGTCGCCCATGATGCGGTCAACAAGACGATTCTCTGCGCCTTGCTTGGTCTCTCCCCCGGCGACATCTGGACCGTGAAGCAGGGCAACGGCGGTGTCACCGTGATCGACTACCCCCGCGGGGCGACGGCAGCGCCGGTGGTCACCGCCCTCAACCTCACCGCCCATCTCGGCGGAGTGCTCGACCGTACGGCCGCCGGCGCCCTCTAGCCGGCCCACCCCCCGAGGCCCCTGCCATGGTCCGTCAGCTGCTGATCCGCGGGGTGCATCTGCTGGAATCCCCAGGCCGGTCGCCACGGCGGGCCGATGTGCTGCTGGAGGACGGCGTGCTGGTGGCGATCGACCCGGATCCGGCCGCCCTGTCAGGGGCGGCCAGCGTCAGCGCCGACGGGTGCTGGTTCGGCCCCGCGCTGGTGGATCCCCACAGTGTGCTGGAGGAGCCCCTGCAGGGGAGGGCGGAAACGCTGGCCAGCCTTGGGGCCGCCGCCGCCGCCGGTGGCTACGGCACCGTGGCCCTGCTCCCCTGGGCCCCCACCTGGCGGGATCGGCCCGAGCGGCTGGGCTGGAGCTGGCCCGAGCCCCTGCAGCTGCTCCCCTGGGGCAGCTTCAGCGTCGATGGCCTCGACCGGGAGCTGGCCCCCCACGCCGACCAGCTGGCTGCCGGTGCCTGCGGTCTGGCGGGCGGGGCGACCCTGCCGCCGCTCGACCTGCTGGAGCGGGGCCTGAGGCTCGCTGAGATGGGGGACCGGCCGGTGCTGCTGCCGCCACGGGACGGGTCCCTGGCCCAGCGGGGATTTGTGCGGGAGCGGGTGGAGGCCCTGCGGGCGGGTTGGCCCCTCGACCCCCCCGGCAGTGAGACCTTTCCCCTAGAGACCCTGCTCACCCTGGCCGGCGACCTGCCCGGCCTCCAGCTGCGGCTGATGAACATCTCCACCGCTGAAGGAGTGGCGCGTCTGCGGCGCCAGGCCCACCCGCCGATGGCTTCCGTGTGCTGGTGGCACCTGGTCGCGGACAGCGGTGGCCTCGATCCGGCCGATGACGGCTGGCTGCTGGAGCCTGCCCTCGGGGCACCGGCCGACCGGCGGGGCCTGATTGACGCCCTCGCCGATGGCGTCATCGGCGCCGTGGCGGTCCATCACGTGGCCCTTGACGCCGAGGAGGAGCTGCTGCCCCTGGATCAGCGCCGCCCCGGGGTGGCGGGCCATGGCCTGGTGCTGTCCCTGCTCTGGGAAGAGCTGGTGGGGCGCCAGGGTTGGCGGGCGGAGCAGCTCTGGCAGGTGCTGTGCTGGGGACCCGCTGGTTTCCTGGGGCGGTCCCAGCCCGGGCTGGCCCCGGGCACGCGCCGGTGGCTGCTGTTTGATCCTGGCCACGCCTGGCGCTGGGCTGACGCACCGCCTGGTTCCCTGGCGGCCAACCGGCCCTTCCGGGATCGTCAGCTGCAGGGGCGGGTGATCGCCACAGGCCTCAGCGATCCAGCTGGTTGGGTTCTGGCAGCGGGCCCGCCGAACTGAACGGGAAGAATCGCCAGAAGGCCCGGCCGATCAGTTCGGATTCCGGCAGCAGTGGTCCGCCGGGCCAGAAACGGGCATCCCAGCTGTTGGCGCGGTTGTCGCCCATCACCACCAGATGGCCGGGGGGCACCACCACATCGAGGGTGCGGCAGGGGCCGACGCCCTGGCGATCGACGGGGCAGTAGTTGCGGACGTAGGGCTCGTCGAGGGGGCGGCCATTGATCGAGACGCGGCCGCGGGGATCGGCCACCACCCGCTCCCCGGGCAGTGCGATCACCCGTTTGATGTAGGCATCACAGGCCGGCTGCTGCAGGCCCGGCAGGGAACCGATCAGGGGCAGGTTGACCAGCAGGCAGCGCAGCCCACCGGGCTTGGTCGGTCCGGTGAGGATCGGATCGAAGTGGTAAGGGGAGCGGAACACCACCACCTCACCGCGCTTGGGCGGGCGTTGACGGAAGGTGAGCTTCTCCACCAGCAGCCGGTCCTGCAGTTGCAGGCCAGGAAGCATGGAGCCGGAGGGGATGTAGCGGGCCTCCAGCAGGAACTGGCGAATCCCCAGGGCCACCGCCAGGGTGATCAGGACACTGCGCCAGAAAGCCCAGGGGCTCTCGTCCCGCGCCTCTGGGTGGGGCTGTGGCTCGTCGCGGGCGCCGTCGTCGACCTGGGGATCCGATGGGCTCAAGGGGTTCGTGCGGCAGGTTCCGTGGTCGGGAGGCAGATTAGGCACGCATCCGCCCGCAGGGTCCCCGATGGCACGCCCACGCTGGCACCAGACCCTGGCCCTGCCCTCCAGTGGCCTGGGTCGCCGCTGGGATCGCTTCGTGGCGCTCTGGGCCGCCCTGAATCTGCTGTGGGTGGCCTTCGACGTCACCTACATCCCCCTGCGCACCTTCTGGCTGCAGCGCAACCTGTATCCACTGCCGTCGGTGCCCCTGGTGGTGCCGCTCACCTTCATCCCTGACATCACCCCCTGGGTGGATCCGATCAAGGGAATCGAACCCCACCGCGAGACCCAGGCCTACCAGGCCCAGTTCGCTCGCCTGGATGCGGCCCTGCGCCAGGGCCCCCCGGGGCAGCTCAGCCCCGCCCAGCAAAAGCTCCTGGCGGAGCAGGTGCGGCTCACCGCCGAGATGATCGACTCCAATCCGATGCAGGCCTCGGGCGCCTCCGGCACCCTGGAGAAGATCAAGAACCGCCTGCGCCAGCGCGCCGACAAGGACTCGGCCAAGCAGGCGGCGGAGGTGCTGCTGAGTCCCGCCTGGCTCGCCTCCCATCCCTGGGAACAGGAGCGCCTGTTCTGGCGCCAGCAGGTGCTCCCCCTGGTGGCCACCACCTACTGGCGCTCGATCGATGAGAACGGTCGCCCCACCGACCATTTCTGGCGCTATGACCTGATCCTGTTCCAGAGCGTCTTCGCCCTGGACATCCTGCTGCGGGCCTACCGTCTGCGCCGACGCCTGCCGGGCCTGAGCTGGAACCGGGCCCTGCTGCGGCGCTGGATTGACCTGCCCCTGCTGCTGCCCTTCTGGCGCCTGCTGCGGGTGGTGCCGGTGCTGGAGCGGCTGCACACCAGCGGGCTGATCACGATCGAGCCGATCCGGGCCGTCATCAGCCGCGGTGTGGTGGCCCTGCTGGCGGTCGAACTGTTCGAGGTGCTGGCGCTGCAGCTGATCGATGGCCTGCAGCAGCTGATCCGCTCGCGCCGCTGGCCGATGCGGATCCGGGCCCTGCGCAGCCATCAGACCGTGGTCAGCAACGATGAGCGGGAACTGGTGGAACTGGTGCGGATCTGGGGCCCCCTGCTGCTGGTGCGGGTGGCGCCGCGCCTGGCTCCCGAGCTGCAGGGGGTGCTGGGCCATGCCCTGCAGCAGAGCCTGCAGAACGCCATCGTGCCGCCGGGCCTGCGCCAGCTCCAGCCCCTGCTGCAGATGGAGAAGGGGCTCACCCGCCAGCTGGCCGGGGGGATGGTGGACAGCCTGCTCGACCTCACCCGCAGCACCGGTGAGCGTCTCAGCCGCCGTGATGACCAGCAGCTGGAGCTGCTGCAGCGCTTCATCGACCGCTTCTGGGAGGAACTGGCCGAAGCCCTGGAGAGTGGGCCGGCCCTGGAACGCTCCCAGCAGCTGCTCTGCACCTTCCTTGAGGAGTTCAAGGGCACCTACCTGAGCCAGATCAGCCGGGCCGGCATCGAAGGCCTGATCGAAGAGCTTGACCAGCTGATGGTGAAGGGAGCCCAGGGGGTGGGCGACGGCAACGACCCGGCCTAGCCGAGCAACTCCTGCCATTCCTCGGGGCGGAACCCGGTGACGATCCGCCCCGAGGCCGTGACCAGAAATGGACGTTTGATCAGGCGCCCATCGGCAGCGAGGACCGCCAAGGCGGTGGCGGTGTCCATCGCCTTCACCGTGGCGGCGCCCAGGGCCCGATAGCTCTGGCCACTGGTGTTGAACAACCGGCCGAAACCGCCCAGCTGCCCATGGGCCTCGCCGAGCAGCTCCAGGGTTGGGGGGGCGGTTGTGATGTCGATGGCTTCGAACGGGATCTGTCGATCCCGCATCCACGCCAACGCCTTGCGGCAGGTGCTGCAGCCGGCGTAATGAAAGAGGCGATGGACCGCCTGATCAGCCATGGAGGCTCACTTGCGGCCGACGAGAGCCTTGAGGGCGCCGACCAGGCTGTTGGAGCCCTTGCCCACGCCGGCGTCGGGCTTGGTGCGGATGGTGACGTCCCCGTTGACGGTGGTGCGGCAGCTCAGGCGGTAGCTGGAGGGACGATCCGCCAGGTAGACCTCCTCGACGTCGCTGCGGGGGGACAGGTTGCGGGCCCCCTCCACCACTTCCACCACGCAGGTGCCGCACTGGCCGAGGCCGCCGCAGTTGTTGAGGTTGTTAAGGCCCGTGTAGGGATTGACCCCGGCGTCAAGGGCCGCCTTGCGCAGATTCGCCCCTTCAATGCAACCAACCTGCTGGCCTTCCTTTTCGAAACGGATGGTGGGCACGGTCGATCGTGGGTAGGGGGCGCCGCCCAACTTAGGTCACACCGCGTCCCAACGATCCCAGTTTCGTTGCCTTGGGAAAGGATCGGGATCGCCGGGAGGGGCTCCCTACGATGGTCAGGTTGCCCGCAGACCTTGCTCTCCTCCGATCCCGCCCCGGCCCGGCAAGGCACCTACGACCTGGTGGTGCAGCAGCTGATCCCCGGCTACGCCAGTCTCGCGCGCCTGTCGGTGGCGCTGCTGGCCTCCTCTCCCCTGGCGTCGAGGCCAGCGGCGGAGGTCCTGGTGGCGGGCTGTGGCACGGGGGCCGAACTGCTGGAGGCCGACGCCCAACGGCCCGACTGGCGGCTCACCGCCATTGATCCCTCGGCGGAGATGCTGGCGGTGGCACGGCAGCGGTTGCAGAACCGGGGCCAGATCGACTGGCATCACGCCACGGTGGAGCAGCTGGGCGCCGAGGCCCGTTTCGATGGCGCCCTCTCGGTGCTGGTGCTGCAGTCGCTCCCGGATGACGGCACCAAGCTGGCCTTCCTGTCCGCCCTGGCCCGCAGCCTCAGACCCCAGGGGCAGCTGGTGCTCGTCGATCTGATGCGCCCGGAGCGCTCGCCCCTCTCGCCCCAGGTGGCCGAGGCCTGGCGCTGTTTCCAGCGGGCCAGCGGCGTGGACGGGGAGGCGGTGGACCCCACCGCCCAGATCCAGGGCTTCCACCCCATCGGCATCGCCCGTCTGACGGCCCTGGTGGAGGCCGCCGGCCTCAGCGATCCGGCGCCGTTTTTCCAGGCCCTCGACTTTCAGGGCTTCCTGCTACAGCGACGGGCCTGAAGGTCTGCTCGATGGACTCCTGATCGCCGGGCAGCAGGGGGCGGTCGGTGATCACGCCGGCCAGGGGGACCAGCAGGGTCGCGAGGCCGAGCAGAAAACCGGCGACGGCTCCCAAGGGCTGGTCAAAGAGCAGGTCGGAGGACGCAGCAGCCGTGCTTTTGACGGAGCCGGAGGATCTGGGTCCCGGACTGTCAGGCTCTCCGCTCGGTTCGGCGCCGCCCGTGGCGGAGTCCGGGGAAAAGCCAGCAAGGGACGTGGTGGATGTTCCCGGGCTGATCAGGGCGCCAGGGACGGCGAGGGAAGGGGCGGCTCCGCGATGGGAACCAGAGATGGGAACGGGACGGGCGTGTTGGACGTGATCCATGCAGTCGTGCAGCGGACGGTCCGGTGCACTCGACGGGAAACAAAGGTGTTTGGGTGATTCTGACACCGATCTGCCCGTTCGGCCGCCCGCTGGGCCGTCCGGACAGGGTTGCGGCACTCAGGCGGCCGGCCGTGACTGGGAATGCTGCTGGCGGTGCAGGTGGAGGTCGGCGGGAGGAGCGTCGGCCCCATCGAGCCGGGCGCGGATCGCCTGCAGTTCCTCAAGAATCGAAGCCAGCAGCTGCTGGGTGGCGGTGGAGGGGGAGTTGAGCACCTCCACGGTCACCTCCTTGATGCGCAGCACGTCGCGGGCGAAGCGGGCGACCTCGTGGGGGTGAAAGACGAGGGGCTCCTTCTGATCGCTGCGGTACTCGGGATTGAGTTTGCGGGGGTTGAAGGGGGGGTTGAGGTTGCGGGGATCGGTGTTGGTGTAGCGGTACACCGAGGCACGGGATCGGTTCAGGGAACGCTGCACCTCATCGATGCCGATCAGGGTTTCGGCCTCGGCACCGGGCTCAGCCTGCAGGGTCTGCGGCGGCGCCAGAGCCTCTGACCGCGCCACCGAAGCAGTGGGGCCTCCCATGGGTGAGCCGGCCTGGGCAGGGTGAGCGAGCATTGAGACTGGTGTGGGACACACTGGACTAGCGGCCGACCTTAGCAGAGTTTTTTGTTTGCAGCTGACCCCGTGCCGGAGGCAAGGCCGTTGCGGCGACTCGGTCTTCGTCCCCCCGCGACGCCCGGCTCAGCGGGCCTGCGGTGATAGCGTCCAGCGCCGATCCGGACTTTCTCCATGCGCGTCTCCCGCCTGATGCTGGTGACGCTTCGGGACGACCCGGCCGAAGCGGAGATCACCTCCCACAAGCTGTTGCTCCGGGCGGGCTACATGCGGCGGCTGGCGCCAGGAATCTTCGCCTACCTGCCCCTGCTCTGGCGGGTGCTCCAGAAGGTCTCCGCCATCGTCCGCGAGGAGATGGCGGCCGTCGACGCCCTCGAAACCCTGCTGCCCCAGCTGCAGCCCGCCGACCTCTGGCGCCGCAGCGGCCGCTGGGATGGCTACACCGCCGGGGAGGGAATCATGTTTCACCTGGTTGATCGCCAGGAGCGCTCCCTGGGGCTCGGCCCCACCCACGAAGAGGTGGTCACCGAGCTGGCGGCCGACCTGCTGCGCTCCTACCGCCAGCTGCCGGTCTGCCTGTATCAGATCCAGACCAAGTTCCGCGATGAGATCCGCCCCCGTTTCGGCCTGATGCGGGGGCGTGAATTCATCATGAAGGACGCCTATTCCTTCCACGCCGACGAGGCCTGCCTGCGGCGCACCTATGCCGCCATGGACGGCGCCTACCGGCGCATCTTCGAGCGCTGCGGCCTGCGGGCCGTGGCGGTGGAGGCGGACAGTGGCGCCATCGGCGGCTCCGCCAGCCAGGAGTTCATGGTCACCGCCGAGGCCGGCGAGGACCTCATCCTGGCCAGCCCCGATGGCCGCTATGCCGCCAACCAGGAACGGGCCGTCTCCCTGCCGGCCGCAGCGGTCCCCCTGGAGGCGGGCGCCTGTCAGTCCCTGGCCACCCCCGGCCAGAAGAGCATCGAAGAGCTCTGCACCGCCCATGGCTTCGACCCCACCCAGACGCTGAAGGTGCTGCTGCTGCTGGCCCGTTTCGCCGCGGCGCCCCCGCGGGGGGTGCTGGTGTGTCTGCGCGGCGACCAGCAGCTCAACGACGTCAAGCTGGCCAATGCCGTCACGGCCCGTTGCCCCGACGCCGGCGCCCTGCTGGAGATCGTGCCGCTGCTGGCCGACCATCTCTGGGACGCCGTTCCCTTCGGCTTCCTGGGTCCCCATCTGGAGGATCCGGCCCTGCGCCAGGGCGAGACGCGCCTGGCGGCGGCGCCGCTGCTGCGCCTGGCGGATCCCTCGGCCGCCGATCTGGAGGCCTTTGTCTGCGGGGCCAACCGCCGCGATGAACACCTGGTGGGGGCGCGCTGGGGTGAGCTCTGCCCGCTCCCTGAGGTGGTGGACCTGCGGTCGGCCCAGCCGGGAGACCGCTGCCTGCACGACCCGTCCCAGCGGCTGGAGGCGGCCCGGGGCATTGAGGTGGGTCACATCTTCCAGCTGGGCCGGAAGTACTCCGAGGCCCTGGAGGCCCGCTTCACCAACGAGGCCGGCATCGAGGAGCCCCTGTGGATGGGCTGCTACGGCATCGGCGTCTCCCGCCTGGCCCAGGCGGCTGTGGAGCAGCACCACGACGCCGATGGGATCCGCTGGCCCGTGGCGATCGCGCCCTACACGGTGATCATCGTGATCGCCAGCAGCCAGGATCCGGTGCAGGTGGCCCTGGCCGAGGAGCTCTACGGCCAGCTGCGGCAGGCCGGCATCGACGTGCTGCTCGATGACCGCCCCGAGCGGGCCGGGGTCAAGTTCAAGGACGCCGACCTGATCGGCATCCCCTGGCGGCTGGTGGTGGGCCGTGGCGCCGGGGAGCGCAAGGTGGAGCTGGTGGACCGCAGCGGCGACACGGGCAAGCGGGAACTGAGCGCCGACGACGCCCTCGAGCACCTGCGCGGGCTGCCGGGTGCATCCCCGTAGGATTTCTCGAGACGCCGTTCCTCCCTTGGTCGCCTTTCTGCGCCGCAGCCTGCTCCGTCCCTTTCTGGCCCTCGGCCTGTGTCTCTGTCTCGGACTGAGCGGCTGCAGCCAGGCCACCGCCGGTCTCAGCGGCAACTATGTCGATGACACCGTCAGCGTGGCTCAGACCCTGCTGACCACCATCGCCCTGCCCCAGGACGACCCCGGCCACCAGGAAGCGGAGCTGCAGGCCCGTCAGCTGATCAACGGCTACACCGCCCTTTACCGGCCCCGCCAGGACATCCACGGCCTGGCCTCCTTCACCACCATGCAGACCGCGGTGAATTCCCTGGCGGCCCACTACGCCGGTTACGCCAACCGCCCCCTGCCGGAGGCGCTGCGCAGCCGGCTGGAAAAGGAGCTCAAGAAAGCTGAAGCGTCCGCGGTGCGCGGGGCCTGATCCTTTGACGAAGGGGGCCCCGATCTGAGAAGCTCTCCCCTTGTGCTTAGAAGCGGCTACGGGCCGCTGTTTCCTTGGCCAATGTTGTCGTCATCGGTGCGCAATGGGGTGACGAAGGGAAAGGCAAGATCACCGATCTGCTGAGTCGCTCCGCCGATGTCGTGGTCCGCTATCAGGGCGGGGTCAACGCCGGGCACACCATCGTTGTCGAGGACCGGGTCCTCAAGCTGCACCTGATCCCCTCCGGGATCCTCTATCCGGACACCATCTGCCTGATCGGATCGGGCACCGTGGTGGATCCCAAGGTCATGCTGGGCGAGATCGACACCCTGCTGGAGCTGGAGATCGACGTCTCCGGCCTGAAGCTCGCCTCCACCGCCCACGTCACGATGCCGTACCACCGGCTGCTCGACCTGGCGATGGAGCAGCGCCGGGGCGACCGCCGCATCGGCACGACCGGGCGGGGCATCGGCCCCACCTATGCCGATAAATCCCAGCGCAATGGCATCCGGGTGATCGACCTGCTCGATCCGGACTGCCTGCGCGATCGCCTGCTCGGTCCCCTCGCCGAGAAGAACGACCTGCTCGAGAAGGTTTACGGGATCCCCGCCCTGGATGCCGACGCCGTGATCGAGGAGTACGCCGCCTACGGCCGCCGGCTGGCCCCCCACGTGGTGGATTGCACCCGCACCATCCACGAGGCGGCCCGGGCCCGCAAGAACATCCTCTTTGAGGGCGCCCAGGGCACCCTGCTGGATCTCGACCACGGCACCTACCCCTACGTCACCTCCTCCAACCCCGTCTCGGGCGGAGCCTGCATCGGCGCCGGCGTGGGGCCCACCCTGATCGACCGGGTGATCGGCGTGGCCAAGGCCTACACCACCCGGGTGGGCGAAGGACCCTTCCCGACGGAATTGGAGGGCAGCCTCAACGACCACCTCTGTGATCGCGGCGGGGAGTTCGGGACCACCACCGGCCGTCGCCGCCGTTGCGGTTGGTTCGACGGGGTGATCGGCCGTTATGCGGTCCAGGTCAACGGCCTTGACTGCCTGGCGATCACCAAGCTCGACGTGCTCGATGAGCTGGACGAGATCCAGGTGTGCGTGGCCTACGAACTCGATGGCCAGCGCATCGACCACTTCCCCAGCAGTTCCGACGAGTTCGCCCGCTGCCGTCCGGTGTTCAAGAGCCTGCCCGGCTGGCAGTGCTCCACGGCCGATTGCCGTGCCCTGGAGGATCTCCCCCCCACCGCCATGGCCTACCTGCGCTTCCTGGCCGAGCTGATGGAGGTGCCGATCGCCATCGTTTCCCTCGGCGCCCAACGGGACCAGACGATCGTGGTCGAGGATCCGATCCACGGTCCCAAACGGGCCCTGCTCAGCGTCTGAGCCCGATCCCAGCCGTCCCCCTGTCGTCCTTCCCTTTGATCAGTTCCTCTAAGCGTTTCGACGTCGTCGGCATCGGCAACGCCATCGTCGATGTCCTCGTCCAGGCCGATGACGCCTTTCTCGAGGCCCACGGCCTCACCAAGGGCACCATGGCCCTGGTGGATGAGGCCCAGGCGGAGCGGCTCTACGCCAGCGTCGGCGCCGGGCTGGAAACCTCGGGCGGATCGGCGGCCAACACCCTGGCCGGCATCGCCCAGCTGGGTGGACAGGCGGGGTTCATCGGCCGGGTCAGGGACGACCAGCTCGGGGCGATCTTCGCCCACGACATCCGCGCCGTGGGGGCGCAGTTCGAAACGCCGCCGGCCAGCAGCGGCCCCTCCACCGCCCGCTGCCTGATCCTGGTCACCCCGGATGCCCAGCGCACCATGTGCACCTACCTGGGGGCCTCGGTGGGTCTGGATCCCGCCGACCTCGACCTGGACATGGTGCGCCAGGCCAAGGTGCTGTACCTGGAGGGCTATCTCTGGGACAGCGAGGAGGCCAAGCAGGCCTTCCTTGCGGCTGCCGAGGTGATGCGCGCCAGTGGCGGCGAGGTGGCCCTGTCGCTCTCCGATGCCTTCTGCGTCGAGCGCCACCGCCAGAGCTTCCAGGAGCTGGTCGACGGGCACGTCGATGTGCTGTTCGCCAACGAGACGGAGATCACCTCCCTCTACGAGTGCGACAGCTTCGAGGCGGCCGCCGATCAGGTGCGGGGCCGCTGCAAGCTGGCGGCCCTCACCCGCAGCGAGCGGGGCTCCCTGCTGCTGAGCGGGGACACCACCCTGGCGATCGCGCCGTACCGGCTCGGCCCATTGGTGGACACCACCGGCGCCGGCGACCTCTATGCCGCCGGTTTCCTCCACGGCCACACCAGGGGTGAGAGCCTGGAGCGCTGCGGTCAGCTCGGTTCGCTCTGCGCCGGCCAGGTGGTCACCCAGCTGGGTCCCCGCCCCCAGGCCTCCCTGCCGGAGCTGGTGGCCCGCCACCTGGGCTGAGCGGCACCTGCTCCAGCAGCCAGCGGCCATAGGGGCCGTCGCTGCTGGCCTGCCAATGGATCCATTCGGGGGTGTCGTAGCTGTGCAGCTCCCCCAGGCTGCGGCGCAGCGCCACCAGGTTCCCGGGGCTCGTCTTGAGCAGCAGCTGCACCTCCTCACTCCGCTCCAACTGCCCCTGCCAGCGGTACAGCGACACCACCGGATGCAGGCTGGCGCAGGCCACCAGGCCCCGCTCCAGCAGCGCCAGGGCCAGGGCCTCGGCCCGCTCCCGGTCGGCTTCGGTGGTGAGCACCAGGCTCACGGGGATGGGGGTGGGATCAGCCATGGGGGCCACTCTGGCCCAGGCGTTGCAGCAGCTCCCGCAGCGGCAGGGCCTCGGCCTGGCCGGGCTCGGGGGGGCGCTCCAGCAGCAGCAGGCGCAGGCCCAGTTCGGCGCAGAGGCGGTGCCATTGGGCTTCGTTGGCGCCGCCGGAGCGGCGGCAGAGCACCGCGTCGATGCCCCAGTGACGGCAAAGGGCCCGCTCGAGGCGGCCGTCGTCGGTGGGCTGCAGGGGCGCCAGTCGCTCCGGCGCCAGTCCGGCGGCCAGGGCCAGCGCCAGGGCCTCGCCGTGGGGCAGCAGGCGGGCGTGGTGCAGGGCCTGCGGCGCGGCCGCCACGGCGTCGCCCAGGCGGCGGGCGCCGATGGCCAGCAGCAGGCGCTCGCCGGGCTGGCAGTGGGCGCCGAGGCTGGCCAGATCGCCAAGAACCACCGCCCCGGCGCCGCTGAGATCGGGGCGCTTCAGCCGCAACAGCGGCTGCCCCTGGGCAGGGCAGGTGAGGGCGAGGGCGGCGCTGATGCGGGTGGCGAAGGGGTGGGTGGCGTCGATCACCCAGGTGTAGGGCTCGCCCCGGCGTCGGGCCTCGCCCAGTTCGGCGGCGACCCCCGCCTCCGGCCCCTCCGATGTGCCGATCGCCCCCACCGCCAGCTCCAGCTGGGGGTGGGGGCCGTAGGCCAGGGCGGCGGCCCGGCTCACCAGCGACACCTTCAGACGCCAGCCCCCAGCCAGCAGCTGCTGGGCCAGAGGGGGACCCTCCCCGGTGCCGGCGATCAGCCAGATCCTGCCTCCGCGGGGAGGATGCTTCAGGATGGGGCCTCCGATCTGTTGGTGCCGGCGTGAATCACTGCTTGCTGGAGGTGGAGGTCCTGGAGGCGCCCCAGGTGCGATACACCCAGGACAGCCAGACACCGGTGGCCGAAATGGCTGTGCAGATCGAGGGTCTGCGGCCCGATGATCCCCCGGGCCAGCTGAAGGTGGTGGGCTGGGGAAATCTCGCCCAGGATCTCCAGAACAGGGTTCAGGTGGGCCAGCGGCTTGTCCTCGAGGGGCGGCTGCGCATGAACACCGTCACCCGGCAGGACGGGGTCAAGGAGAAGCGGGCCGAATTCACCCTGGCGCGGCTCCATCCCCTCAGCCCCGGCGCGGCTGCACCCCAGGCCCAGAGCCAGGCCCCAGCGGCTGCCCCCCAGCCGGCACCCCGTCCAGCCGCTGGCCCAGCGACCCCAGCGCCGCGCCGGGCTCCGGCACCGGCACCTTCGCGCCCCGCCAGCGTCGCGCCGGCGGAGGCGGCAGCACCGGTGTGGGACACCTCCCCGCTGGTGCCCCTGGGCGACGATGACGACGACATTCCCTTCTGATTCGGACCCTGGTTCAGAGCCGTTCGCCGACCTGGTCGATCAACTGACCCAGTTCCCTTTCCAGGGCCGCCAGATCGAGTCGCCACTGGCTCCAGCGGCCACTGTCCAGCTGGCGCAGCAGCCAGAGCCGGTCCACGCCGAGCTGGGAGAGAAGCTCGGCCGTCGAAGGGGCCACGGCCGCGCTCCAGGGGCTGTCGCCGGCAGCGCCGGAGTCCCCGCTGCTGGCGGTGGGGACGTCGCTTGGGTGGTCGGAATGGTTGGCCATGGGGCTGGCGGGCGGCCTTGGGGGCTCCATCCTGCCCCCCGCTGCTGGACAATGGCGTGATGCAAGCGTTTCTCTCCCCCGGCAGCCTGGTGACCGTGGCTGGTGCCGTGCTCACCGTGATCGGTTCGATCGCCTACGTCACCGACAGCCCCAACATCAGCCTGGCTGGTGTGTTCTACGGCGTGCCGATCCTGCTGGGGGGGCTGGCCCTGAAGTCCTCCGAGCTGCCACCCGCCGAGCGCCTCACCCCCGTGGCCCAGTTGCGTGATCTGCGTCAGTTGCCGGAGAACGAACCGCTGCGCAAACTGCTGGCCGACGTCACCCGCTGGCGCTACGGCCAGAAGGCCCACCTGGAGAGTTCCCTCGAAGCCCTCAAGCTCTGGGATGAGGACGCCCCTCCCCAGCTGCTGGCCGTTGAGGAGCTGGAGGCCAGCGGCGGCTACGGGCTGCGTCTCACGATCGAGTGCCAGGGGGTGCCGTTCCAGCGCTGGCAGGACCGGCAGGACCGGCTGGGCCGTTTCTTCGGTCCCGGCCTCACCGCTGACCTGCAACAGGCTGGTCCTGGCCGCCTGACGCTGAGCCTGCTGCCGGCACCCGCCACCTCCGACCCGTCCCTCGCCGCCCCCGTCCCTTGAGTCCCGATCGGCACATCAGTTCGGAAGACACCCTGCGGGTCTCCGTGCTCAGTGAGGCGCTGCCCTACATCCAGCGTTTCGCCGGCCGCCGCATCGTCATCAAGTACGGCGGAGCCGCCATGGTGCGCGAAGACCTGCGTGAGGCCGTCTTCCGTGACCTGGCCCTGCTGGCCTGCGTCGGCGTCCAGCCGGTGGTGGTGCACGGCGGCGGACCGGAGATCAATCAATGGCTGGAGAAGCTGGCGATCCAGCCCCGCTTCCAGGATGGCCTGAGGGTCACCTGTCCCGACACCATGGACGTGGTGGAAATGGTGCTGGTGGGCCGGGTCAACAAGCAGATCGTCAATGGCCTCAACCGGGTGGGGGGCCGGGCCGTGGGCCTCTCCGGCAGTGATGGCGCTCTGGTGCAGGCCCGCGCCATGGGCGATGGCACCCTCGGCGTGGTGGGCGATGTGGCGCGGGTGGACCCCTCGGTGCTCTCCCCCCTGCTCGCGGCCGGCTACATCCCGGTGATCTCCAGCGTCGCCCCCAATGCCGATGGCCAGGCCCACAACATCAATGCCGACACTGTGGCCGGGGAGCTGGCCGCGGCCCTGCAGGCGGAGAAGCTGATCCTGCTGACCGACACCCCCGGCATCCTGCGGGATCGCAACGCCCCCTCCAGCCTGATCCGCCAGCTCAGCCTTGCGGAGGCCCGCCAGCTGATCACCGACGGTGTGGTGGAAGGGGGGATGACGCCCAAGACCGAGTGCTGCATCCGGGCCCTGGCCCAGGGGGTGAAGGCGGCCCACATCATTGACGGCCGGGTGGCCCATTCGCTGCTGCTGGAGGTGTTCACCAATGCCGGCATCGGCACCATGGTGGTGGGCAGCCCCGGCCTGCTGCATGCCTGAGGATCCGCTGGCCGAGGCCCGTCGGGCCCTGGATCGTGGGGAGTACGGCCAGGTGCTGCGCTTGCTGGAGCCCCTCCAGGAGGAGCGTTCGCCGCTCACGGCCGCCGGCGCCGAGCTGCGCCTGCTGATGGCCACCGCCCTGATGGGCCAGGGCCGCACCGACCAGGCCGCCGCCTGCTGCCGGGGTCTGGTGCGCTGCCAGGACCCGACGCTGCGCGCCCAGGCCAAGGCGTTGCTGATGGTGCTCGAGGCCCCGGAGCTGCGCCGTCCCAGCAACTGGTCGCTCACCCTGCCGGATCTCAGCGGCACCACGCCGCTCGAGGGGGTCGGCGGCGGCGTCAGCCGCCGCTCCCGCCGCCGACCCGAACCACCGCCGCCCCCGCCGGTGGGCCCCACCCGGGCCCCGGTGGGCTTTGCGGTGGTGGTGGCGGTGGTGCTGCTGCTGCTGGCCTCGCTGCTGGGGGGCTGCATGGAGGTGCGCACCGAGCTGCGCTTCGAGGGACCCGGGCGGCTGCAGGTGAGCCACCAGCTGCGCAGCAACGGCGGCCCGCAGAGCCCCTGGCAGCGGCGCTTCGTCGCGGTGCTGGAGGGACACGAGCCCCAGATCCCATCCCCCGGTCCCTTTCGCCTGTCGGGGGGGAAGGGGGCGCCGAGCCTCGCCACCCCGGTGCTGCCGGCCAGGGAGGCGCTCGTGGCCCTGGCGGGCAGCCTGGAGGTGGCCGGCCAGCTCAGCGGTGTCGCCCTGCGCGCTCCGGTGGTCCGCTGGGAGGAGCGCAACTGGCTGGTGGGGGTGCGCCAGCACCTGCTGCTGGAGCTCGACCTGCAGCCCCTCGAGGCGATCCCAGGACTGGATCTGGCGCTGGTCCTCGACCCGGTGCGGCCCGCGGCCGTGCGGCAGGCGGCCCCCAGCAGCCCGGTTCCGGCTCCTGCGGGGGATGGGACGGGGCGCCGTCAGCTGATCTGGCCCCTGCAGCCGGGCCAGGTCAATGTGCTGGAGCTGCGTTGCTGGCGCTGGAGCGGTCTGGGGTTGGGGGCGGCGGCGGTGGGCCTGGCCCTGCCGCTGGTGCTGGCCCTGCAGGCGACCCGGCGCCGGCTGGGCTTCGGTCTGCCGGAACTGCCGGCCTGAGAGCCGGCACCGGCCTCAAAGGTCCAGCGGGTCTGGATCGATCGTCAGGCTCACCCCCGGCGGCAGGGCCCGCCGCAGGTCGCCTTCGGGGGGCAGGGGCAGCGTCGCCAGGCCAGTCCCATGCAGCAGCAGTTGCCAGCGGCTGCGGCCCGCCACCCTGGCCACAGGGGCGGGCGCCGGCCCGATCAGCACCCAGCCGGCCCCCTCCACGGCCGGGCGGATCCTTTCGGCCAGGGCGGCGGCGGCGGTGGCGGTGCCGCTGGCGGTGGGACCGGCCAGCCGCAGCAGGCAGGCCCGACCGAAGGGCACCATCCCGCCCTGGCGCCGCAGCTCCAGCTCTTCGGCCAGAAAAGCCCCGTAGCGGCCGTCCACCAGGTGCCGGATCACGGGATGGTCGGGGCTGTAGGTCTGCACCAGCACCTCACCGGGGCGTTCGCCCCGGCCGGCGCGGCCGGCGAGCTGCAGCAGCAACTGCAGGCACTGCTCCGAGGCCCGCAGATCCGGCCGGTGCAGCAGACCGTCGGCCGCCAGCACCGCCGCCAGGGTCACGGCGGGCAGGTCCATGCCCTTGGCGAGCATCTGGGTGCCCACCAGCACGTCCGCCTCGCCGGCGGCAAAGCGTTCCAGCAGGCGGCGGTGGCCATCCCGGCCCCGGGTGGTGTCGCGGTCGAAGCGGATCAGTCGCAGGCCCTCCAGCTCCGTGGCGAGTTGCTCCATCACCCGCTGGGTGCCGGCACCGAAGGGCTTGAAGGCGGTCGAGCCGCAGTGGCCGCAGCGGTCGCCCATCTCCTGGCGGTGGTCGCACCAGTGGCAGCGCAGCCACTCCCGGCCCTCCTGGCCCCCGGCCCGGGCGCCGCGATGGACGGTCAGGGCCACATCGCAGTGGGGGCAGAGCACCACCTCGCCGCAGCTGCGACAGCTCAGGAAGGAGCGGTAACCGCGCCTCGGCACCAGCACGACGGCCTGCTCGCCGGTCTCCTTCAGCCGTTCCAGCCGGGCCATCAGGGGGCGGCTGATCAGGCGGCGGTGGCCGTCGACCAGCTCCTGGCGCATGTCCACCAGCCGCACCGGCGGCAGGGGCCGCTGGCCGATCCGCTCCGGCAGCGGCAGCAAGCGGGTGTCGCCGGGCAGGCCCTGGGGCCCGCTCTGGCAGCGCCACCAGGTTTCCAGGGAGGGGGTGGCACTGCCGAGCACCAACCTGGCCCCGCTCAGGCGGGCCCGCAGCCGGGCCACCTCCCTGGCGTGGTAGCAGGGCATGGGGCTCTCCTGCTTGTAGGAGGCATCGTGCTCCTCGTCGAGCACGATCAGCCCCAGGTGGCCCAGCGGCAGGAAGACGGCGGAGCGGGTGCCCACGGCCAGACAGGCCTCCCGTTGGCCGGTGGCCTCGAGGCAGCGTCGCCAGGCGACGACCCGCTCGGCGTCGCCCATGCCGCTGTGGTACTCGATCACGGCCGCTCCGAAGCGCCGCCGGCAGCGATCCAGCAGCTGGGGGATGAGGCCGATCTCCGGCGCCAGGATGAGCACGCTGCGCCCCGCGGCCAACTCCCGGGCGGCGGCCTGCAGATAAACCTCGGTCTTGCCGGATCCGGTCACCCCCCACAGCAGCAGGGCCTGGCCTGGCGGGGCATCGGCGATCACCGCCATCGCCTCGGCCTGGGCCGGGCTGGCCCGTTGGGGAGGCTCCAGGGGGGTGGGCCCATCACCGCCGCCAACGCCGGCCTTCAGAGGGCCGCGGCCGGCCTCCTTCAGGAGCAGTCCACGGCGTTCCATGGTCCCGATCAGGGAGCGCCCGAAGCCCGCCTCCTGGACCAGATCCCGCAACAGCCGCGCCCCCCCGTGGCTGGCCAGATGGTCCAGCAGCTCCTGCTGCCGGGGGTGGGTCGCCACCACGCCGGTGTCGGGGTTGAGCCGAACGGTCCAGAGGACCCGCCCCTGGCCCGCTGGCGCCCGGCGGGCCTGCCCCAGCCACCCGGGCGGCAGGGCGCTTTTCAGGGTGCGGAACAGGCCGGCGTGGCAATCCCTGGCCACCGCCTCGAGCAGGGCCTGCCAGTGGGGGTCGACGGCGGCGCTCTGCAGCACCGCCTCCACCGACAGGATCGGCCGGCCCTCCATGGCGGCCGGGCAGGCCATCGCCGTCGCCACCACCAATCCCGTGTGGGGCCGCCCCTGGAGATGGACCCTTACCAGATCTCCCACGCCGATGCCCAGGGCTTTCGGGTTGGCATAGGTGAAGGTCCGCCCCTCGCGGCCGGCCTCCAGCCAAACCTCCAGCCAGCCTGGAGGGGCTGTCCGGGGCAAGGAGGGTGAAGAGGTGGCTGGCAATCTTGCAAAGATCTCATGCCATTCCTAGGATGGAAGGGTTGGGCCGCTCGCAAGGCTGCCGTCGGAACCGCGCAGAGTTCCGTCCACAGGGAAGACCCGCTGAGGATGCAGGGATTCAATCCCTCCCCATTTCTCCGGTCTGAGACCACCCGTGACAGCCCTGCACCGGCGCCTGCCGATCTTCCCCATCCCATTCGCGCTCCTGGAGCGATCCATCTCCGATCCCGACACAGGACCTCCGTGACGGGGGTCACCCATCCCACATCCTGCGGCTCTTTCCGCCCTGCCGACCTGCTTCCTGCCGGGTTCAAGGGGTCGGGAAACCGAGGAGGGGATTCAGCCGCCGAACACCGATGGATCGAGCGGGTCGACACCCGCCAGTCCGCTCCCGCCTTCTTTTCTCCCGCTCCCTCCCATTTCGCGTCGTTTCCATGAGCCCAGTCGCCGCCAAGGCCAAAGCCGCCGTTCCTGAAATCCTGGCCACCGTTACCGCCAACGGAGACGTGCTGCCCATCGAGCCAGCGGCCACAGCCGCCACGGTCAGAAAGACCGCCTCCCGCGTCAAGGCGGCCACCCCTAAGACGGCCGGCACCAAGGCCGCTGCCAAACCTGCCGCCAAGGCCGGCACCAAGGCCTCGGCGAAGCCCGCGGCCACCAAGCCCGTGGTGGTTGTTCTCGACGACACCCTTGAGGGCGGCGACGACCAGGTGGAGGCCGGCGGTGACCTCCCCAAAGATGCCAAGAGCGCCAAGGCCCTGGCGAGCATCAAGGTGGGACCGAAGGGGGTTTACACCGAGGATTCGATTCGCGTCTATCTCCAGGAGATCGGGCGCATCCGTCTGCTCCGGCCCGATGAGGAGATCGAGCTGGCCCGCAAGATCGCCGATCTGCTTGAACTGGAGGAGAAGGCCGCTGAGTTTGAAGCCGACAAGGGCCACTTCCCCGACACCAAGGAATGGGCCGGCATCTTCGACATGCCGCTCATCAAGTTCCGCCGGCGGCTGATGCTGGGCCGACGGGCGAAGGAAAAGATGGTCCAGTCAAACCTGCGACTGGTCGTGTCGATCGCCAAGAAATACATGAACCGGGGCCTTTCCTTCCAGGATCTGATTCAGGAGGGCAGCCTCGGCCTGATTCGTGCCGCCGAGAAGTTCGACCACGAAAAGGGCTACAAGTTCTCCACCTATGCCACCTGGTGGATCCGCCAGGCGATCACCCGGGCGATCGCCGACCAGAGCCGCACCATCCGGCTCCCGGTGCATCTCTACGAAACCATCTCCCGAATCAAGAAGACCACCAAGACCCTCTCCCAGGAATTCGGCCGTAAGCCCACGGAAGAGGAGATCGCCGAAAGCATGGAGATGACGATCGAGAAGCTGCGCTTCATCGCCAAATCAGCCCAGCTGCCGATCTCCCTGGAAACGCCCATCGGCAAGGAGGAAGACTCCCGGCTTGGTGACTTCATCGAGGCCGACATCGAGAATCCCGAGCAGGACGTGGCCAAGAATCTGCTGCGGGAAGATCTGGAAGGCGTCCTGGCCACCCTCAGCCCCCGCGAGCGCGACGTGTTGCGCCTCCGTTACGGCCTGGACGATGGTCGGATGAAGACCCTGGAGGAAATCGGGCAGATCTTCGATGTGACCCGTGAACGCATCCGCCAGATCGAAGCCAAGGCGTTGCGCAAGTTGCGCCATCCCAACCGCAACGGCGTCCTCAAGGAGTACATCAAGTAGTCCAATTGTTCAGGGGAGCTTTCTGTCCTGCTCCGCTTGCATGAAAGTTCCCCCGATCCACGGCCAGCTTCCCGATGACTGAAGGTGGTCCATTGCTGCGTCTCTCAGTTGTTCTACCCACATTCAACGAGTGTGAGAACGTTGAACCCATTGTCAACGCATTGCTTTCCTTGCGTGATCAATATGATCTCGAATTGCTGTTCGTTGATGATGATTCCAACGATGGAACGTCCGAAAAAGTCCGTCAGCTGGCCCATCGCCATGACAGCGTCAGGTTGATTCGGAGGGTGGGACGGTTCGGCCTTTCCAGTGCCATCAAGGAAGGGATCCTTGATGCGACTGGTGATGTGGTTGTTGTCATGGACAGCGATGGCCAGCACGAACCCGCCGCCGTGGCCCAGGCCGTCTCCGCCCTGCTGGCCAGTGGCGGCGATCTGATGATCGGCAGCCGTTTCCACCACAAAGCCAGCATCGAGGGCCTGAGCGAGCAGCGCGAGCGCAACTCCACCTGGGCGAACGCGGTGGCGCGATTCAGCTTGCCCCGCTACCGCCATCTCACTGACTACATGAGTGGCTTCTTCGCCCTGCGCCCCGAGCGGTGCCTGCCTTTCGTCCGGCAGGTGGATGTCAACGGCTTCAAGTTTCTCTATGAATTGCTGGCCCTCAGCCACGGCCACCTGGTGGTGGCCGAGGTACCCCTGCGATTCCAGCCTCGAACGGCCGGAGAGTCGAAGCTGAATCTGGCGGTGATCTGGGATCTGGGGGTCTCGATCCTGCACACCCTGCTGTTGCGCATGGTGCCGCGGCGGGCCGTCAGCTTCGCCCTGGTGGGGGCCACCGGCATCGGCATTCACCTGCTGGTGTTCGGCTTCATGCAGCAGGCGGTCGGACTGAGCTTCGAGCAGGCCCAGGTGGCCGCCGTGGTCTGCGCGGGCTGCTCCAACTATCTGATCAACAATGTCTTGACCTTCCGTTCCCAGCAGCTCAGCGGCATGGCCCTGGTCTTCGGTCTGGTCCGCTTCCTGCTGGTCACCTCCCTGGGCATGGCGGCCAACGTCGGGGTCTCCTCCGCCTTCTTCCGGCAGGTCAGCCCGCAGCCGCTGCTGGCCCTGCTGGCGGGGATCGCCGTCGACTTCGTCTGGAAGTACGCGGCGTCCTCCCGCTTCGTCTGGAACACTCCCTGATCGGCAGCTGCCATCAACCCGGGCCCAGATCCGCGGGGCCTGGCCTTAACTTCGCCTTGACCTTGCCGTTCCCCAAGGATGGTGACTGCTGCCCCTGGGGCCCTGCAGGACAGTGCCCACACCCGGCTCCACCGGCGGATGATCTGGGTGCTCAGCGGCCTCTGGCTGCTCCTGCTCTGCTGGCTGGCCTTCTTTAAGGGTCTGGGCAGCCTCGGTCTGATGGACAAGACCGAGGCCCTGTTCGTGGAAGTGGGCCACCAGATGCTCGAGCGGGGCGACTGGGTCACCCCCTGGTGGAACGGCGAGCGCTTCTTTGATTACCCCGTCTGGGGGTACTGGATGGTCGGCCTCAGCTTCCGGCTGTTCGGGGTCAGCGAGTGGGCCGCCCGGCTGCCGGTGGCCCTCGCCGCCAGTGCGGTGGTGGTGGCGGGTTTCGGACTGATGCTCGCCTGGTCGCCGGCGGGCGAAGCCGGTCGGCCCCGGGTGCTGCGGGCGGCGGTGGCCGCTGGGGTGATCGCCACGACGCCGGGCTGGATCGGCTGGGGACGCACCTCCACCACCGACATGTTCCTCTCCAGCGCCATCAGCCTGGCGTTGTTCGGCTTCCTGCTGGCCCATCGCCACTTGTCCCATCCCTGGCGGGCCGCCCTTGGCCGGGTGGCCATGGCGCTGTTCGCCGGGATCGCCGTGCTGGCCAAGGGCCCGGTGGGTCTGTTGTTGCCAGGCCTGGTGGTGGTGGTCTTCCTGCTGCTCACAGGCCATTGGCGATCCTGGCTGCGCTGGCGTCCCCTGCTGGCCATGGTGGCCCTGTTCCTCGGCGTGAGCGCGCCCTGGTACACCGCGGCGGCGGTCGTCAACGGCAGTGAGTTCGTGGGTGGGTTCCTGGGGTTCAGCAACCTGCAGCGTTTCACCTCGGTGCTGTACGACCACCCCGGTCCGCCCTGGTTCTACCTGCCCTGGCTGGTGCTCCTGGTGCTCCCCTGGTCGCTCTTCCTGCCCCTGGCGATCGCGGCCCAGGGCTTCTGGCAGCCCCGCCGCTGGCGAGCCGGATCGGCTGTAACCCCTTCGGTGGACGGTGGCGCCCCCGCCGAATTGGGACTGTTCCTGCTGCTGTGGCTGGTGCTGGTGGTGGCCTTTTTCTCCGCGGCCGCCACCAAGCTGCCGGGCTACATCCTGCCGTCCCTGCCGGCGGCGAGCCTGCTGGTGGCACTGCTGTGGCGCCCCCTGCCGGAGGCCTCCCCTGCATCCCAGGGCTCCGGTGGCAGGGCAGGGGTGAGGATCGCCACCGTCTTCGAGGTGCTGTTGCTGGCCGCCATGGCGGTGGCCGCCGCCCTGGCGCCGGGTTGGGTGGCGAGCGATCCGGCCTATCCGGCCTTCGGTGCGGCCCTGTCAAGTTCCGGTCTGCCCCTGATGCTCAGCCTGTGTCTGGGGCTCACGGCCCTGGCCCTGCTAGTGCTGCTCTTGCGGCCGGCGGCGACGGATTGGCTGTGGCTGCCCAGCCTGGCCGGTTTCCTGGCGGTGCTGGGCCTGGTGATCGCGCCCCTCGGTCCCCTGCTCGACCGCGAGCGTCAGCTGCCCCTGCGCCAGATGGCGCGCGCGGCCCAGGGCGCCGCCCAGCCCGATGAGCCGCTGTTCATCGTCGGCACCAAGCGCTACAGCCTGCTGTTCTACGGCGAGCCGCAGGCCCTCTTCGTCTCCGATCGCCTCCACATCAACCAGCTGGCGCTGCAGGGTCCTGCCGCCCTCGCGCTCACCCCGGCGAGTCGCTCGGTTCGGCTGCTGGGCGATCGCCGCGATCTCGAGGGGCTGGCCCTGCCTCCTGAAGGGATTGAGCGCCTGTCCCGCTCCGGGGAGCTGGCCCTCTGGCGGGTGCCCCGTCGCTCGCTGGTGCCGTGATGGGATTCCGTCTGCTGCCACGGGACAGGATCCTGCTGCCTGGCTGCCTGATCGTGCTGGTGGGGCTGTTTGTGGCCGTGGCCCCTGGCCGGCCGTTGGCGTTGCTGGACGCGACCCTCCTGGACTGGCTGGGCAACCATTTCCACGGCCTGGTGGGTGGGGCCCTGACCCAGGTGTATCGGGCCACCGGTGTCGGCTTCACCGCCGTTCTGGTGGCGATGGCCCTGACCCATCTCGTGCTGCGCCGCTGGTGGAAGGATCTGCGCCTGCTCGTGATGGCCACCGGGGGAATCCTGATCCTGGTGGATCTGGTGTTCAAGCCGCTGTTCAGCCGCCAGCGCCCCCCCGGCAGCCTGCTGCCGCTCGATGGCCACAGCTTCCCCAGTGGCCATGCCGCCGGGGCCGTGGCTTTCTACTTCGCCATGGTGGTGATCCTGGGCTCCCACCATCCGCGTCTGCGGCCTGGCCTGGCCACGGCCGCCTGCCTGCTGGTGGGTCTGGTCTGGCTGAGCACCCTCTACGTGCGTGCCCACTGGCCCACGGATCTGGTGGCGGGCGCCGCCGTCGGTCTGGCCTGGCTGACGGTGTGCCTCGGCTTCTGGCGGGATCCCCCCGCCTCTGACCCCCAGAGTGGGTCGTTCCGTCCGCAGCGATCGCCTTGACGACTGACCTCCCGATCACCGACCTGGCGGGTCTGCGGGGCCTCCGCACCGCCCCTGACCTCGATGCCGCCCAGGCCCGCCGGCTGCGCGAGGAGCTCACTGCCCTGCTGGGGGCCTGCGGCTGGTTCACGGTCGGTGTCATGGCGCCGTCGTCGTCGTCGGCCGTGGCAGCCCTGCGGCAGCTTGAGGCGGCCCTGGGCTGGCCGGCCCTGCAGCCTGACGTGGCCCGCGCTGGTGAGCCCGGCGGCGCGCCCGGTCCGGTGTTCCTGAAGGGCAACCAGCGCACAGGACTGTTCCAACTGCGCCGGGAGGACGGCCTCGGCGAGGGGATCCTGATCACCGGCCATGACGCCGCCGATCCTGCCGCCGAAGACACCTGGGGGCCCCTGCCGCTGGATCTGTTCGCCTGATCCCATCAGCTGATCACGTTCCGCCCGCAGGCTGGGAGCAGGGACGGGCCGGTCCCTAGGCTGGGCGGCTGTTGCCTGGCAGCCGTCGCTGCCGCCCGAAGCGTCCAATGGCCAGCTCCACCCTGCGCATCGCCTCCCGCCGCAGCCAGCTGGCCATGGTCCAGACCCACTGGGTGCGGGACGAACTCTCCCGGGCCCATCCCGATCTGGCGATCACCATCGAGGCGATGGCCACCCAGGGGGACAAGATTCTTGATGTCGCCCTGGCCAAGATCGGCGACAAGGGCCTGTTCACCAAGGAACTGGAGGCCCAGATGCTGGTCGACCGGGCCGACATCGCCGTGCACAGCCTCAAGGACCTGCCCACCAACCTGCCGGAGGGGCTGATCCTGGGCTGCATCACTGAACGGGAGGATCCCGCCGATGCCCTGGTGGTGCATGAACGGCACCGGGAGCTCAGCCTGGCCACCCTGCCCGAGGGCAGCGTGGTGGGTACCAGCTCCCTGCGGCGCCTGGCCCAGCTGCGTCACCACTACCCCCACCTGGTCTTCAAGGACGTGCGGGGCAACGTGATCACCCGGCTGGAGAAGCTTGATGCCGGCGTCTACGACTGCCTGATCCTGGCGGCCGCCGGTCTCACCCGGCTGGGCCTGGGTGAGCGCATCCACGAACTGATCGATCCGTCGATTTCGCTCCATGCGGTGGGTCAGGGGGCCCTGGGCATCGAATGCCGCGCCGGAGACCAGGCCGTGCTGGACACCATCGGCGTGCTGGAACATCTGCCGACGGCCCGTCGCTGCTTGGCTGAGCGCTCCTTCCTGCGCAGTCTGGAGGGGGGCTGTCAGGTGCCCATCGGCGTCAACACCCACTTCGAGAACGACGAGCTGGTGCTGACCGGCATGGTGGCGAGCATCGACGGCCAGCGCCTGCTGCGCGACAGCTGCCGCGGCCCGGCCAGCGATCCTGAAGCGATCGGCCTGGCGCTGGCGGAGACCCTGCGGTCCCAGGGGGCCGGGGAGATCCTGGAGGAGATCTTTGCCACCGTCCGCCCCGGAAGCTGAGGCCAACGGCCACCGGGCCCCAGGGCCTGAGGCCGACCTGCGCGGCCTGCCCTTCCAATGGAACCTGCTGGCCTGGGCGGCCCTGGTCGGCACCCTGACCGGCCTGGCGGTGGTGGCCTTCCACGAACTGCTGGGCTTCATCAACAATTTTCTGTTCGGTCCGTTCGTGGAGGGCCTGCTGGTGATCGGGCGCTCCTCGCCCGCCTCCCCCGCCGACCTGCCGCCGATCGACCTGCCGCCCCTGGCGCCCGACAGTGGCACCCCCCTGCGGGCCCTGCTGCAGCTCGGTCTTGATGGCATCGGCCTGCTGGCGACGGCCCCGCCGCCGCCGCCCGAACCCATCCCCATCAGCCTGCCCACCCCGCCCGACTGGCTGGCCCTCTGGCCGGTGGTGGTGGTGCCGACCCTTGGGGGCCTGGCGGTGGGCCTGCTGCGCCACGTGGCCGGCAGCATCGGTCCGGGACTGTCGAGCCTGATGGCCATCGCCGATGGCAGCCAGGGTGGCGAGCCGCGTCTGCCCTGGCTGCGGCTGGTGGCGGCGTCCCTCAGCCTGGGCAGTGGCGCGTCGCTCGGGCCGGAGGGCCCCAGCGTGGAGGGCGGCGGCAACATCGGCCTGTGGGTGGCGCTGAAGGGCCGCCTTTCCCCCCAGGCCCAGAAGGCTCTGGTGGGGGCCGGGGTGGCGGCGGGCCTGGCGGCCGGCTTCAAGGCGCCGATCGCGGGGGTGTTCTTCGCCTTCGAGGGCAGTTACAGCGCCATCCCCGGTCGCCCCAGCCTGCGGGCGGTGCTGGTGGCGGCAGTGGCCTCAGCGCTGGTCACGCAGCTGTGCCTCGGCGACACGCCGATCCTGCGCCTGCCCGCCTACGAGGTGCGCTCGCCCCTGGAGTTGCCCCTGTATCTGGGGCTGGGCCTGCTGGCCAGCCTGATGTCGTGGCTGCTGATCCGGCTGCTGGCGGCCGGCCGGGGCGAGCGGGTCCAGTCCGTGGTACGGCGGCTGCCGCCGGGGATGCCCACGGCCCTGGGGGGAGCGGCGCTCGGGGCCATGGCCCTGGTGTTCCCCCAGGTGCTGGGCGTCGGATACGACACGATCGAGGCGTTGCTGGGCCGCGATGGCGGCATCCCCCTGCTCACCCTGGTGGCCCTGATCGGCGTCAAGCTGGTGGCCACCACCGTCAGCAATGCCACCGGCTTCGTGGGCGGGGGCTTTGCGCCCTCCCTCTTTCTGGGTGCCGTGCTGGGCAACTGTTATGGCCAGGCCCTGGGCAGCGGCGGCCTGAATCTTCCGGTGGCCGAACCTCCGGCCTATGCCATGGTCGGGATGGCGGCGGTGCTGGCCGGCAGCGCCAGGGCACCGCTCACCGCCTTGCTGCTGCTGTTTGAGCTCACCCGCGACATCCGCATCGTGCTGCCGCTGATGGCGGCCGCCGGCCTCAGCGCCGCCCTGGTGGAGCGCTGGCAGGGGATCCATGATCCCGGTCTGATGGGACCCGATCCCTTGGAAGAGCGGCGCCGCGGCCTTCTGGCGGAGATCGCTGTGCAGGAGGCCTTCGAACCGGAGGCGCCGTTGGTGCTGCCGGCTTCCATGACGGCCTCTGCCGCCCTGGCCAGGCTGATCGACAGCCATGGCCATTGCCTGCTGGTGGAGCAGTCCGGCCTGGTCCTGGGGCTGGTGACGATCGGGGACCTGCAGCGGGGCCTGGCGTCTGAAGTCAAGCGCCAGCAAGTCTTGTGCCTGGCGGACTGCGTGCGCACCGAACTGGTGTGGTTGCCGATGGGGGTGAACCTCGACCGACTCGAAGATCAACTCAGACCCAATGGTCTACGGCAGGTGCCGGTCTTCGAGCGGGAGGGTGGTTCCGGGGATCACCTGCCCCATGGGCTGCCGGCTGGTGGTCTGTCCGTCAGCAGGCTTCGGGGCATGGCCAGCCGCGACGGCATGGCCAGGGCCCAGGCGCGCCGGTTTCAGGCGGCTTCGGAGCGGCCCTCCATCAGGGCCTCGGCGACGGGATCGACCTGAGAGAGCAGCCCAAGGATGCGCTGGAGATCCAGTTCGGAGAGCTCGCCGTCGTTGCCCCATTTCAGCGACGTGCTGTTCAGCTGGTCGGTGGTGAGGTGGGAGCCGGAGTCGAACATGGAAAAAACGGCCTTGGAGGGTGCCGCTCGGGATCGGTTTTCTGAGATTAAGTGTTTGCACCCAGACATCAAACCCCTCTGGGCCAATCTCCAGAATCTCTTCGGTCGCTGACCGTTTCCCCGGGATCACCCTTCCGGGTTCAGGGTTTCACCACCACCGGCGTTCCGATCTCCACCTGGTCAAACAGGGCGCGCACATGGGGGGTGAGCATCCGGACACAGCCGTTGGTGACAGCGGAACGGGAGGTGACGGTCCAGGCCCAGGCACTCGGGGTGCCATGGATGCCGTACTGGTTGAGGCCACTGCGCTTGAAGCCGATCCAGCGGTCGCCCAGGGGCCCACTGGGGCCCTTGGTGGGATTGATCTTGCCGCTCGCCGTGCTCTGGTACTGGGGATTGACCACCTTGGTCTCCACCAGGAAGCGTCCCTTGGGGGTGGGGTTGGCGGCATCACCGATGGCCACCGGCCAGCTGCCGAGCACCTTGCCGTTGTCGCGCAGGCTGATCGTGCGCTTGCCCAGCTCCAGCACGATTTCCTTGGTGCTGGTGACGGCGGCCTTGGCCGGAGCCGGGGTTGCCGGTGTGGGCGTGGCCAGGGCCGGGGACGCGGTGGGCGCCGGCGCCTGAACAGCCGGCGCTACGGCTGGCGCTACGGCCGGCGCCATGGCCGGGTCCCCTGAGGCCATGGCGGCGCTTCCGCCGGTCGTCAGGAGCAGGGCAAGGACGAGGGAACGCGACATGGATGGAGCGGAATCAGGGAAGCCGCCGGGGGGCGGTGACGGGGTTCGTCAGTCGACCAGACGGGAGTCGATGACAGTCATGTAACGATCTTCGCATTCCTTGATGATCCGCACGGCTTCGCCGTTGTCGTGGAAGCCGTTGACCTTGCAGGTGCCGGGCTTCTTGAGGTCCTTGTAGTGCTCCCAGTAGTACTGGGTTTCCTTCAGCCAGTGGTCACCCAGCTGGGTGTAGCTGGTGATGTGATCCATGCGCTTGTCATCGGCGAGCACGGCGATCACTTTGTCGTCCACTTCGCCGCCATCGTCGAAGCACATGATGCCGATGATGCGGGCCTCCACCAGGCTGCCGGGCACCAGGGGTTCGGTGACGCCGACGATCTCGATGTCGAGGGGATCACCATCCTCGTCCCAGGTGCGGGGAATGCAGCCGTAGGCGAAGGGGTAGGCCAGGGAGGAATAGCCGACCCGATCCAGCTTCAGGTGGCCGGTTTCGGTGATCAGCTCGTACTTGTTGATCGTGTTTGAGTTGAGCTCCACGATGGCGTTGAGGCGCAGCTCGGCCTCATCGGCGAAGGCCGGCAGCACATGCAGCAGGTTCAGCATGGTGCGGCTGGGGGCGTGGTCGATGTTCGCCATGGTGGGGGCTTTTCGGCGGCGGCATCTTAGGCAGCGGGCCCCGGCTGAGCCGCTTCAGGCTTCCTCGCCGAGCTGGGCGACCTTGGCGCGCAGGTAGGTCAGGAAAGCGTCCGAGCTCAGCGGCCGGCCCGTGACCTGCTCGACCAGTTGCTCGGCATTGACCGAGCGGCCCAGGGGCCAGAGGCACCTGGCGAGCCAGTCCTGCAGGGCGGCCTCCTGACCCGCCGCCACCAGCCCCTCGATCGGCCCGATCTCCAGCTCCAGGGCCTCGGAGATCTGGGCGCTGATCAGGTGGCCCAGGGCATAGGAGGGGAAATAGCCGAACAGGCCCTCGGCCCAGTGGATGTCCTGGAGGCAGCCCTCGGCGTCCGTCTGGGGCACCAGGCCCAGCAATTCCGAGAAGCGCCGGTTCCACTGCCCGGGGAGTTCCTCCACCGGCATCTCCTGCTCCAGCAGCGCCAGCTCCAGCTCAAAGCGCAGCACGATGTGCAGGCTGTAGCTGAGTTCGTCGGCTTCCACCCGGATCAGGCCCGGTCGCAGCGGGTTGAAGGATCGCCAGAACCCTCGGGCACCGCCCCAGGGATCGGAGCCCAGACCCTGGCAGAAGCGCGGATGCCAGCGCTCGGCGAAGGCACGGCTGCGGGCCACCCGGCACTCCCAGAACAGCGACTGGGACTCGTGCACCCCCATCGAGGTGGCTTCCCCCAGGGGCCAGGGGAAGAAATGGTCGTCCGTGCGCGGCAGGCCCTGCTCATAGAGGGAGTGGCCCCATTCATGGGCCGTGGCCAGGAAGGCCGAGAGCGGCTGGCCGCGCACCACGCGGGTGGTGATGCGGAAGTCCTCGGGGCCGACGGTGCAGGAGAACGGGTGGGCGGAGCGGGAACGCTGGCAGCGGCGGCCGTCGTAACCCCAGCCGTCGAGCAGCTCGCTGCAGAGGCTCTCCTGCAGGGCTTCGGGCAGGTCGAAGGCCGGCGTCGGGCTCGGCGCGGGCGCGGCCGCCACCTGCTCCAGCAGGCCGGGCAGCTGCGCCGCCAGCGGCGCGAACAGCTCCGCCAGCCGCGCCTTGCTGATGTCGGGTTCGAACGGTTGGGCCAGGATTTCCCAGGGGCTGCGGGCCACCGGCTCGGCCGCCGCCAGCTGGCCGGCCTGCTCGCGGCGCAGGGCGATCAGCTGCCGCAGGGCCGGCGCGAAGGCGGCGAAGTCGTTGGCGGCCCTGGCCTGCTGCCAGACCGCGTTGCCATGCGACTGCGCCCGGGCCAGGGCGGTGACCAGCGCCGGGTCAAGGCAGCTCTGGCGGTTCAGCTCCAGACGCAGCAACTCCAGGTTGCGGCGCCGCTGAGGCGGCGCGTCCGACGTGAGTTCGGCCTCGGCGGCGGCCACCAGGTCGGCGTAGGCGGCACTGCTCTGGCGCTCGTGCAGCTGGGCAGCCACCAGGGCCAGCTGCTCACCGCGCCAGGCGGCGCCGGCGGCGGGCATCACCGTGTTCTGGTCGTAATAAAGGGTGCTGCTGATCGAGCCCAGCAGGCGGGTGGTGTGCAGGTGCTGCTGGAGCTGGTCGAGGGCTGGAGCCGCTGCAGGCATGGAATCGGTCGAGCCGGTGGGGCCAGCATGGCGGCACAGGCACCGTCCGCCATGCGCACCGTCAACGTTCATGAGGCCAAGACCCAGTTCTCGCGTCTGATCGACGCCGCCCATGCCGGCGAGACCATCCTGGTGGCGAAGGACGGCAAGCCCTGGGCGCGGCTGGTGCCGCTGGATCCGGAACACCCTCGCCGCCAGCCCGGGGTGCTGCGCGGGCGATTGCAGCTTCCTGCCACGGACGTGCTCCTGGCCCCCCTGCCCCCCGAGGAGCTCGACGCCCTGGATGCAGCGCTGCCCCGTTGATGGTCGCGTCCCTCCTGCTGGATACCCATGCCCTGCTCTGGTGGCTGGTGGAACCGGAGAAGCTCTCCGGGATCGCCCAGAAGGCCATTGGCGATCCGGCGGCGGCCATCTTCGTGAGCGCCGCATCGGGCTGGGAGATCGCCACCAAAGCCAGGCTGGGCCAACTTCCCGGCGCTGAAGGACTGCTGCTGGATCTGCCTTCCCTTCTGCAGCAGCAGGGCGTAAAGCCCCTCGCCGTGCAGTTGCATCACGGCGTTCGCGCCGGCGCTTACCCCCAGGCCCATCGCGATCCCTTCGATCGGCTGCTGGCGGCCCAGGCGGAACTGGAGGGTTTGCAACTGGTGAGCATCGACCCTGCCCTGGCCACCTTTCCCTGCCGCCTGCTCTGGTGATGGGGTACCCCATGGGCGCTGCGGCCTGCCGCTGGCGGCGCCATGGTGGTGCTACGTCACGTCTGCGGCTGGATCGATGCATCCCCCTTCTCCGGAGCAGGACCTGGTGCTCGCGGCCATCGAACGCTTCATGGCCGATCCCGATCTGGTGCTGGACGACCAACCCAGCAACGGCGAAGCCGGTGACGTGCTCAGCGCCATCCTGCGGGCCCTGACGATGGTGCTGCCGCTCGGGGAGATCGAACTGGCGGTGACGGGCCTGCTCACGGTCCATTGCGAGCAGCTCGACGACGACACCCAGCTGGTGCTGGAGGCCCTGCTCACAGCGATCGAGCGGGACGACGACGAGATGGCCCTCGACACCCTGCTGGCCAGTGAGGCCAGCCTGCTGGAAGCCAACGCCCTCGACGGCAACTATCTGCTGGTCTGGGATCCGGCCGACGCGGCGCCGCTGCGGGAGATGGAGATCCTCGACGTGCTGGAGCGCTACCCCTGCCGGGGGGAAGGGGCCCGCTGGAGCCCTGACGACTTCGTGGCGCTGCTGGAGGGCAAGATCCTGCAGTGGCGCAAGACGATGGTGGCCCTGGAGATCCTCCAGGAGCAGCCCGGCACCCGGCCGGCCGCCAGCACCATGGTGCTGCTGGTGCCGGTGGATCCCGAAGCCCCGCTCGAACAGCTGGAGGTCGGGGTCACCCTCAGTCCGCCGCCGCCGGCGTCCAGTGCAGCCGCATCGGCACGCAACCTTCCAGACTGACTTTCACCGGGCAGCGCTCGCCCGCCCGGATCAGCAGCTGGCGCTGCTCGGCCCCGAGGCCAGGCGGCAGGTCGATCCAGGCCTCCAGCAGGGCGATGCGGCGCTCGCCGCTGCTGCTCATGCCCTTCTCCAGCCGCACCGAGGCGCCCTCCAGGGCGATGCCCTCGCGTTCGGCCACGATGCCCATCACCGTGAGCAGACAGGTGGCCAGGGCCGTGCCCACCAGGTCGGTGGGGGAGAACGCCTCCCCTTTGCCCTGGTTGTCGACGGGGGCATCGGTGATCAGCCGCGAGCCTGAGGCGGCGTGCTCCGCCGCGCAACGCAGGGCCCCTTCGTAGCGGCAGGTGATCGTGGTCATGGCGGGTTGGGGACAGGCGAACGTCGTAGCAGGCTGGCAGGGGCCGCCGACCTAAATTCGTCCCCCCTGCCACGGATCCTTGCCACTGATCCTGCTGGTGGTGCCCCAGGGCGCGTCGGGGCTAGCGGAAACCATTCGCCTGGCGGTGACGCCGGTGTTCCTGCTGGCGGGCATCAGTGGCCTGCTGGGGGTGATCACCACCCGCCTGTCGCGCATCATCGACCGGGCCCGGGTGCTCAAGGCGGGGGATTCGTCCGCCAGCGTGGCCCGATCGCGGGAGCTGCAGGGGGAACTGCAGATGCACCGCCGCCGCATGACGTTGGCCTCGGCGGCTTTCGCCTCCGCCACCACCAGCTTCCTGCTGGTGGCCACGGTGGTGATGGTGCTGTTCCTGAGCACCCTGGCCACGATCGACCTGACCCCCCTGGTGGCCCTGCTGTTCGTGCTGGCGATGGGCTCGCTGATGACGGCGGTGCTGCTGCTGCTGCGGGAGGTGCAGCTGGGCAGCCAGGCGTTGCGGCGCTTCTGAGCGCAGGCGCCCTACAGCTCCGTCAGGCCGATCTCCTCCAGCAGTTGCCGCTGCTGGCGTGCGCCCACGAAGCGGTGGGCGGCCATGGCGCCGCTCACCGCCACGGGCGGCACGCCGATGCCCGGGAACACGCCGGCGCCGCAGAGCACCAGGCCCTCGATCGGGGTGGTGCCGCCGGGGAAGGGGCCGCCGCTGGCCGGCCAGGCCGGGCCGTAACTGCCCTGGTGCAGGCGCAGGTAGCGGCGGTGGGTGAGGGGGGTGCCCTGCAGTTCAACCACCACCCGCTCCCGCCAGTCGGGGAGCACCTGGGAGAGCACCTGTCCAAAGACAGCGCAGCGTTCCTTTTTCAGGGCCTCATAGGGAGCGCTGCCCCGCTCCAGCCCCTGCCACAGCTCCCAGGGCTCATTGGCCGGCGTGTAGCCGTGCAGCACCTGGTGGCCGGGTGGGGCGCAGGCCGGGTCGAGCCGGGAGGGCATCGACAGCACCACCATGTTGCGTTCGGCGCCGATGCCCTTTTGCCAGTCGCCCACCCAGACGTGGTGGATGGGCAGGTGGTCGAGGTCGTCGCCGCGCAGGGCCAGGTGCCAGTGCAGAAAGCTGGCGCAGGCCGGGGTGGCCGCCTGGCGCCGTCGCCAGCGCGAAGGCACCGCCCCATCAGGCAGCAGGGAGAGCAGATCCCAGGGGCTGGTGTTGGCGATCACGCCCCGCCGCGCTTCGAGGCGCTCGCCGTTCTCGAGCCGGACGCCGACGGCGCGCCCCCGTTCCACCAGGATTTCGGCCACCGGCGCTTCGGTGCGCAGCCGGCCGCCGTGGCGTTCCATCCCGCGCACCAGCGCCGCCGCCACGGCCCCACTGCCGCCGATGGGGTAGTCCAGGCAGGCGTCGGGCTCGAACCATTCACCGAACAGCGTCGCCATGGCGGCGGCGCTGGTCTGGTCCATGGGCAGGCCTGAGATCAGGAAGCAGAGCAGCTCGACCCAATGGAGCAGGAAGGGATCGCTGAGGTGGCGGCGGGCGATCGGCCCGAAGGCGCCCCCGAGGCCCGCCAGCCGCCCCGCCTGGCCGAGCAGGCGCAGGGCGTTGCCGCCGCCGAGGGTGGTGGCCAGCCCCGCCCCGGGCCGCAGGGCCAGCAGGGGCAGGGAGCGGGCCGCGTCGCAGCTGGGCTTCAGGGCCGTGAGGAAGCGGTCCCATTCCTCGGCCACCGCCGGGCCGCGCAGCTCGCGCAGCAGCGCCAGGAAGGGACCCTGCCCAACCCCGACCCGCAGCGATCCCTCGGGCAGCAGCAGGCCCCAGTCGCGGTAGGTGGCCACGGGCAGGCTTTCCCCCACCGCCCGCAGCACCTGGGCCAGGGGATTGGTGCTGGGCCAGCGGCCCAGGCCACTCCACAGCGACGGACCGGATTCGAAATGAAAGGGGCCACGGCGAAAGCCATGGGCGGCGCCTCCAGGGGTGGTGTGGGCCTCGAGAACGAGGACCTCCAGCCCATGGCGGGCGGCGATGGCGCCGGCGCAAAGGCCGCCCAGCCCACTGCCCACGACGATCAGGTCGCTCACCTTGGGCGCAGCATGTGCGCTGCAGATCCTATTCAGATTCCCTTCGCAAGGCCGACTGTCGCCGCGCTGGATCCCTGCCTAGGATCGCGCAAGACATCAAAGCAAAGGTTTGCATTGCCGCCGGGAACCTCGCCAACCATCCTGTCTGAACCCGCCGTGGTTCGTCAGCCGAAACGGGGCGATTTCGAGCTGAAGTCTTTCATGGACAGCTCAAACCTCCGCGGCGGCTGGCAGATCGCCAACACCGTGATCCCCTACGCGGCCCTCTGGTGGGTCGCCGACTGGAGCCTCAAGCACGCGCCGCTGTTGTTGATCCCCACGATGGTGGTGATGGTGCTGCTGCTGGCGCGCGTCTTTTCGCTGATGCACGACTGCGGCCACGACTCCCTGTTCCGCAGCCGGCGGGCCAACCAGGTGTTCGGCTTCCTGCTCGGGGTGATCAGTGCCATTCCCCAGTACCCCTGGTCGCGGGGTCATGCCTACCACCACCGCCACAACGGTGACTGGGAGAAGTACCAGGGGCCGTCGGCCCTGGTCACCACCAGCGCCTTTGCGGCCCTCAGCCCCGGCCAGCAGCGCTTCTATGGCGTGCTGCGCCACCCGGCGATGCTGTTCCCCGGCGGCTTCTTCTACCTGGTGATCAAGCCCCGGGTGGCTTTGCTGCTGGGTCTGGCGGGCTTCTTCCCCCACCTGGTGGCCTGCCTGCGCAGCCCCGAACCGATGGGCCTCGGCCAGATACTGGCCAGCTACCGCTCCAAGCACTGGTACACCAACGAGGAATTCCGCCACCTGGTGGCCAACAACATCGCCGTGATCGGCTCCTGGTGGCTGATGGCCCACTGGCTGGGTGCCGGTGTGTTCTGGTCGATCTATGCCCCGGTGATGGCGTGCGCGGCGGCCATCTTCATCTGCATCTTCTTCGTGCAGCACAACTTCCCCGGCTCCTACGCCCACGCCACCGCCGGCTGGAGCGAGATGACCGGCGTGCTCGAGGGCACCAGCGACCTGGAGCTGCCGCCGATCTTCAACTGGTTCTCGGCCGACATCGGCTGCCATGCCATCCACCACCTCTCCTCGAAGATCCCCAACTACCGCCTGCGGGCCTGCCATGAACGCAACGCCCACCTGCTGGCAGGCGTGCGGCGGCTGTCGCTGGCCGACATCCCGGGCTGCTTCAGCTACATCCTCTGGGATCCCCAGGCCTGCCGCCTGACCACCATCGACGACCAGCGATCAGCCCTCCGGGTCGCCGCCGCCGGCTGACCATCACGCATGTTGCGCCAGACCCTCCGCCAGCTGGAGATCACCACCAAGGGCGAGGGTTTCGATGACATCACCGCGGCCATCAATGGGCTGATCGCCGCCAGCGGATTGCAGCTGGGCAGCGCCACCATCGCCTGCCAGCACACCTCGTGTTCGCTGACGATCAACGAAAACGCCGACCCCAGGGTGCTTCTTGATCTGGCCGCCTTTCTGCGGGCCCTGGTGCCTCCTGAGGGAGTGCGTCCGATCAGCGGCCAGGGCGAGCGGCGCGCCTGGGTGCACGACGACGAAGGCCCCGACGACATGCCCGCCCACATCCGCACCGCGCTCACCTGCACCAGCCTGGTGCTGCCGTTCCAATCGGGCCGGCTTCTGCTCGGCACCTGGCAGGCTGTTTATGTGTGGGAACACAGGGCCCGGCCGCACCGGCGCTGCTTCAGCCTGCATCTGCTCGGTGAATGACCCTGATCCCCTGCCCCCTACCTCCATGGCTTCCAAGCCCCTGACCCCCGCCAAGATCGCTGCTTTGTCCACCGAACTGCCGCAGTGGACGGTGCGCGAGGGCAAGCTCCACCGCGAACTGCGCTTTGCCGATTTTTCGGCCGCCTTCGGCTTCATGACCCGGGTGGCCCTGGCGGCCGAGGCGCTGGGGCACCACCCGGAGTGGTGCAACGTCTGGAACCGGGTGACGATCAACCTCACCACCCATGACACTGGTGGGCTGTCGGACCTCGACCTGGCCCTGGCGCAGCAGATTGATGGTTTGGTGAGCTGAGGCCACAGCCATGGGATTTCGCTATCTCGATCGGATCGCCACCGAGGAGAACATCCACGCGTTCCTGGAACTCGCCGATCTGGCCGCCGGAGCCGGTGCGTCGGCCAACAATGTCTTCCTGCTCTCCCATCGGCTGCGCCAGTCCCGGCCGATGCAGGTCTGCCGGGCGTTGCTGCAGCGCGACCCGGCCGCGGTGGCCCTGATCGAGCAGCGGCGGCTCAGCGGCCCCTACGACGCGGCCGCCCTCAAGGCCCTGCCGAAGGGCACCCTGGGCCACACCTACGCCACGGTGCTGGAGACGATGGGTTACGACATCAACTTCTTCCCCAAACCCGAGTTCTACGCCAACCTGGACAGCGACGCCGATTACATCAACTACCGCGTCTACGCCACCCACGACATCCACCACATCGTCAGCGGCTTCAGCCTCGACAATTTCGGTGAACTCGGTGTGATCAGCATCAGCGTGGCCCAGTTCGCGCACCCGGGCCTGGCTTTCACCGATCTGATGGCCCTGCTGCTCAACTGGTTCCGTAACGAAAAGCCGCTCGATGAACACGAAACTCCGGCCGAGCAGGCCCGGACTGCCGGTTACGCCTTCGGCATGATCAGCAAGGGTCTGCACATCGGCGCCGATGCCCGGCCGCTGTTCCCGGTGATCTGGGAGGAGCGGATGGAGCAGAACCTGGAGGAGCTGCGGGCCGAGCTGGGCATCGAGGCCGTGCGGGATGGCACCTACAGCTGGCACGCCAATCCCGCGCTGACCGAGGCTCTGGCGGCTTCTGATTGCTCTTAGTGTTGGCGGCAGGAGTTCCGCCGCTGGAGCTGTTGGCCCTGCCCTGGGATCTGCGCCTCAGCCCGGAGCAGTTCGAGCGGGTGTGCCAGGCGAACCCTGAGGCTGTGCTCGAACTCGCCGCCGATGGTCAGTTGATCGCCCCGACGCCTCCCTGCTGCACTTGGAGCGCTGGAGGGCCCTCACGGCCGAGCAACGCCGCGGTTTTGCCCCCCTCTGCCCCGATGTGGTGGTGGAACTGGCCAGCCCGTCGGACGAAGGCCCCCGCGGGCTGACGGCCCTGCGACAGAAGATGGAGCGCTACCGCGCCAATGGCGCCCAACTCGGCTGGCTCCTGATTCCCGAGGAGCAGGCCGTGGAGATCTGGACCGCCGCCGAGGCCGCACCGCAACGCTTCGCCCCGGCCCAGGTCCTGGATGCCGCACCGCTGTTCCCCGGTTTGCAGATCCAGCTGGCCGAGGTGTGGGCGGGCTGAGTGGGGTGATTAGGCTCAACCCATGGTGGTGAGCTCCTCCCAACGCCTGTTCTGGCAGCAGCGCCGGAAGGAGGCGATCGCCATGGTCGAGGCGCGGGAGCGGGCGGCCTATCGTCTGGCCCCTGAGGCCGCGGCGCTGCTGCGCCAGGGCTGGCCTGGAATCGAGGGCGTCTGGCTGTTCGGCTCGGTGGCCGAGGGCCGCACCCACAGCAGCTCAGATATCGACCTGGCCGTGGCCGGTCTGCCGCCGGAGGCGTTGCTCACCGCCACGGCTGAGCTCGACAGCCTGGCGGCTTCCCGCCAGGATCCGCTTATCCCGATCGATCTGGTGCGTCTGGAGAGCCTGCCGCCCCACTGGCAGGAGCGCATCCGCGAGCGGGCCATCGCACTCTGATGGCCTCCCCCGATCCCTGGCAGCGGCAACTGAGCGATCTGCAGCTCGATCTGCGCATCGAGCGGGACAAGCTTTCGGAGCTGGTTGGCAGCCTGGAGCGCCTCGAAGGCCGCATGCAAGCAGGCCGCGCCAACAGTAAAACGTTCTACTCGGCAGCCCTGCGCCTCCAGAGCTTGTACACCGGCGTGGAGCGGTGTCTTGTGTTGATCGTGAGGGTGCTTAACGGGGGAACGTCAGAGGGCAGCGACTGGCATCGGCAGCTGCTGGATCGGATGGCCATCGCCACCGAGTCGAGGCCGGCCGTGCTGAGCCCGACGGTGCGGTCGGGATTGGCGGAACTGCTTGCTTTCCGCCATGTGGTGCGTCACCTCTACGCCTACGAACTAGAGGAGGATCGGGTGCGGCTGCTGCTCCAGCGGGCCATCGCCCTCTGGCCGGGGATTGGGGCGGACCTTGGGCGTTTCCAGGCGTGGCTGGAGGAACTGCGCACGCCTGAATCGGGCAGGGGCGCCTGAGCCATTGACCTACGGAGTGTGAGCTGATTTACGGATGGCCGCATCCAGGCGATCCTTGTCTCTGGCGGTGCTCTTGCCACTGCCCAACGGCTGCTCCAACTCGGCGTACCGCCCGAGTGCATCGCCGGTGACAGCTGCGCCCGCACCACCTGGAACAACGCCAGCCTCACCATCAACTGAATCCGTGATCACCACATCGCCGCCGAAGGCGCTCAGCTCGGCTGGGTGCTGATCCCTTCCGAGCCGGCGGTGAAGATCTGGTCGGCCGCTACCCCTGGCCGGCAGCGCATCGCCCCTGCCCAAGGGCTCGATGCCGCACCGCTGTTCCCAGGCCTGCAGATGGATCACTTTTTCAGCCCCCTCTCGATCAGATACGTCCGCACGTGGCTGACGAGCGGCCGGCCAAGGGCTTCCTGCGTCGTCAGCCAGTGGCCCGCCACCAGTTCGAGGCCATCGAGGTGAATCACCGGCTCCCGCGCCGCCCGCAGCGTGAAGATCGTCACGCTGTTCTTTCCCCGCGCTGAGGTTTCGGTGATCTGCCAGGGGTCCACCAGCTCCTCTTGCGACACCCGCAACCCCAGCTCTTCGGTTAGCTCCCGCACCGCAGCCTGCTGCGCCGTTTCCCGTCGCTCCAGCCCCCCTCCCGGCAGCCCCAGGCCATGGCGGTAGCTGGCCTGCACCAGCAGCAGGCGCCCCTGGTGCCAGATCGCCACCAAGGCGCCGTGGTTGTGGGGACGGGCCAGCAGTTGCCAGGTTTCGTAGAGCCGCGCCGCCAGCCAGTAAAGGCGCAGCCGGGCCACCAGCCGCTTCAGGCGTTTGCCCATCAACAAGGTGGCCCTGCGCCCATCAACGCGTGCTCATCCCACCAGCGCCGGCGCCACCGCCTGGATCTCGGCCGGTTCGGCCTGGCGGAAGTGCAGACGCTCCGACACCACATCCACCGCGATCGTGCTGCCGGCGGGGAAGGTGCCCGCCAGGATCGCCTTGGCGATCGGCGTCTCCAGTTCCCGCTGGATCGCCCGCTTCAGCGGCCGGGCGCCGTATACCGGGTCGTAGCCGACGGCGGCCAGCCAGTCGAGGGCTTCGCTGTTCACCCGCAGGGCCAGCTTGCGCTCCTCGAGGCGTCGCGTCAGCCGCTGCACCTGCAGGGCCACGATCTGGCGCAGTTCGTCCTCCCGCAGGCTGCGGAAGATGATCGATTCATCCAGACGGTTGAGGAACTCGGGGCGGAAGTGGCCCCGCAGCGCCTCATTGACCCGCTTCTCCATCTCGCCGTAGCGGGCCGGATCGCCGGCCAGATCAAGGATCGAGGCACTGCCGATGTTGCTGGTCAGGATCAGCACCGTGTTGGTGAAATCCACCGTGCGGCCCTGGCCGTCGGTGACGCGGCCGTCATCGAGGATCTGCAGCATCACGTTGAACACATCGGGGTGGGCCTTCTCCACCTCGTCGAACAGGATCACCGCGTAGGGGCGCCGCCGTACCGCTTCCGTGAGCTGGCCGCCCTCCTCGTAGCCCACATAGCCAGGAGGCGCTCCGATCAGCCGGGACACGGCGTGCTTCTCCATGTACTCGCTCATGTCGATGCGCACCATCGCCTCCTCGCTGTCGAACAGCTGCGAGGCCAGGGCCTTGGAGAGCTCGGTCTTGCCCACGCCGGTGGGGCCGAGGAACAGGAAGCTGGCGATCGGGCGGTTGGGGTCCGACAGGCCGGCCCGGGAGCGCTGGATGGCATCGGCCACCGCCGTCACGGCCTGGTCCTGGCCGATCACCCGGGTGTGCAGCTCGTCCTCGAGATGCAGCAGTTTCTCCATCTCGCTCTGCACCAGCTTGCTCACCGGAATGCCGGTCCACTTGGCGATCACCTCGGCGATGTCGTCTTCGGTGACCTCCTCACGCAGCAGGTTCTTCTCGCCGGCATGGGCGCTGAGCTCCTCGGTGCGGGCCGCCAGTTTCTTGTTCAGCCCCGCCAGGGTGCCGTACTCCAGTTCGGCGGCCTTGTTGAGGTCGTACTGGCGCTTGGCCTGCTCCACCTGCAGCTGCACCTGCTCGATCTCCTCCTTGAGGGCGGAGAGTTCGTCGATCGAGCCCTTTTCCTTCTGCCACTGGGCATTGAGGCTGCTCTGCTGCTCGCCCAGGTCGGCCAGTTCCTTCTCCAGCCGCTCCAGCCGGTCGCGGCTGGCCGGATCCGATTCCCGCCCCAGGGAGAGCTTCTCCATCTCCAGCTGCAGGATGCGGCGGTCGAGCTCGTCGATCTCCTCCGGCTTGGAGGTGATCTCCATCTTCAGGCGCGCCGCCGATTCGTCCATCAGGTCGATGGCCTTGTCGGGCAGGAAGCGATCGGCGATGTAGCGGCTGCTGAGCACCGCCGCCGCCACCAGGGCGTTGTCGGCGATGCGCACACCGTGGTGCACCTCGTAGCGCTCCTTCAGGCCGCGCAGGATCGAGATGGTGTCCTCCACCGTCGGCTGGTCGACAAACACCTGCTGGAAACGGCGCTCCAGGGCCGGATCCTTCTCGATGTGCTGGCGGTGTTCATCGAGGGTGGTGGCGCCGATGCAGCGCAGCTCACCGCGGGCCAGCATCGGCTTGAGCAGGTTGCTGGCGTCCATGGCCCCGCCGCTGGCGCCGGCCCCCACCACCGTGTGGATCTCGTCGATGAACAGGACGATCTGCCCCTCGCTGGAGGTGACCTCCTTGAGCACGGCCTTGAGGCGTTCCTCGAACTCGCCGCGGTACTTGGCGCCGGCGATCAGGGCGCCCATGTCGAGGGCGATCAGCTGGCGGTTCTGCAGGGCCGTGGGCACGTCGCCGTTGACGATCCGCTGGGCCAGCCCCTCCACGATCGCCGTCTTGCCGACGCCGGGTTCACCGATCAGCACCGGGTTGTTCTTGGTGCGCCGCGACAGGATCTGCACGGTGCGGCGGATTTCCTCGTCGCGGCCGATCACCGGATCGAGCTTGCCGTCGCGGGCGGCGGCGGTGAGGTCGCGGCCGTATTTCTCGAGCGACTCATAGGTGCTCTCCGGGTTCTGGTCGGTCACACGCTGGCTGCCTCGCACGGCCTGAACGGCCTCCTTGATCCTGGCCCCATCGGCGCCCGCCTGCGAGAGCAACTGGCGGCCGCAGCGCTCATCGCCGGCCAGGGCCAGCACCAGGTGCTCCACGGCGATGAAGCTGTCGTCGAAGTCCTTCTTGAGCCCATCGGCCCGATCCAGCACCGCGTTGAGCCCCTTGCCCAGATAGACGTTGTCGGGGGCGGCGGCCAGGCTGGGCTGGGTGGCGATGAAGGCCTCCAGCTTCTGGCTCAGCACGCCCAGGTCCACGCCGGCCTTCTCCAGGATCCGGCTGGCCAGGTCCTGCTGGGCCAGCAGGGCGGCGAACAGGTGCTCGCTCTCCATCTGCTGCTGGCGCTTCTGCTGGGCCAGCTGCTGGGAGGCGACGACGGCGCCCCAGGCCTTCTCGGTGAACAGTTCGGCGGTGGGATGCATGGTTGGAATCTCCCTGGGGCTGGCAATGCAGCAACCGTATGAATGCCTTCGGAATTGGCCGAGTGGGAGGACCGAACCGCCCCGTTCGGCCCTCCTCCCCCCAGGCGTGCAGGCCGTACAGGTGAGGGTGGCCAACCGCCCGTTGCGGGGCTCTGCCAGTGGATCTCAGGGGCCGGCCCACGGCGGCAGGGGCACCTGGTACCCGTGCTTCTGGCCGCACAGCTGGCTGGGGCAACCGTCGGGGCCGTAGCGGGCATCCGCCGCCGACAGGCAGCCAAAACTGTTCTTCTGGGCCACCTGGGCCGGATGAATCCGCAGGGGCTGGAGCACCACGTCGCTCCTTGGCACCACCAACCGGCAGGCCGGTGGCGGCAACCCCGGGCTGGCCTCGATCGCCAGCGGTTGATTGGGCGACACCGCCTGGGCCAGGGCCGGCTGCATCGCCAGGGGCAGGGCCAGTGGCACCATTCCGGCCAGCAGGCCTGCCAGCAGCTCGGCGGAGGGGCGGATCGCCATGATGGGGTCGCGGCTGAGCCCCATTCTCGCCTCTCCAGTCCGTCTGTCACCGATGCCCTCCGCCGCCGACGACCAGTCCCTGGTGGCCGCCCTGGCCGCCGAATCCCAGTCCCTCGGTGGCGCCTTTGAACCGGAGCGCGACTGCTGGCGGGTCGTGCACCGCCATGTCCACGGCATGTTGCCCTCCGAATACGACATTCGCGACGTGCCCGAGGACCTCTACCTGGCGGTGCTGGCCGCCTGCCGGGACGAGATCTGAGCCCTGCCTGGCGCCCCGGTGGCCACAAAAAAGCCCCAGTTCAACTGGGGCTTTGAAGTGATGAAGGCCAGTCCGGATGGAAGGTGGACCAGCAGGGCGTGGATCAGGCCCAGCCCTTGGAGGCCATGTCTTCGACGTAGGCGGCCACGTCGGCGATGTCGCCTTCGCTGAGCTTGCCACCGAAGGCGGGCATGGCGTTCTTGCCGTTGGTGACCTGGTAAGAGATGGCGGCCTCGTGGTCGGCGTCGTAGTTGGCCAGGTAGGAGGCCAGTGCATCGGCCTTAAGGGTGCGCTCGGCGTTCACCACGTTGCCGCCACCCATGTGGCAGGCGGCGCAGTTGGCGGAGAAGATCTGGCCGCCATGGGCCGCATCGGCGGCGAAGCTCGGGGCGGCACCCAGCACCAGCGCCAGGCAGAGAGCGAACAGGGAAAGAAGACGACGCATGGGAAGGTGCGAAGGAGGGTGCCTGATAGCACGTGCAACCGGATCAAATTAGGCAACGGCCGCCTTGCGGTGGGGCCCCCCGACACATTCGCAACAATTGGTCGCCGCAGCTGGCGGCTCAGGGCTGGCGCTTCGCCCCGAGCCGGCCCCGGTGCGGCACGCCCGCCGTCTCCAGCACCGCCTCAAGGCTGGGAGCCAGGCTCACCAGCCCGAAGCGCTCAGGCGGGCTGACCGGCTGGTGCACGAAGTGGCGCTGGCGGATTGAGAAGCGGTCCCAGGCGTTCACCTCGATGCGCAGCAGCTTGATCAGCCCCTCGATCAGCCAGCCGCGCAGATCGATGCCCACCGGTGGCACCCACACCCGCCGCCAGCGGCACAGGGAGGCCACGGCGCCGTTGATCGTGACCGGCGCCTGACCCAGCACCAGCCGCCGCACCGGCCCCTGGCCCGGCTCCGGATTGGGGCCGTGGGGGGTGGTGGCCAGGTGGGCGCAGACCGTGGCGATGTCGGCGGCGTGGATGAAGTGGAAGCTGGCGTCGGTGCGCAGCCAGCGGGCCAGCCACAGCCAGCCGAAGGCCTCCTTCAGCCCGGCGGTGAGGTAGCTGGTGGGATGGGGATCGGCCGTCCCCACCGAGCCGCCGAACACCAGCGTCGGGAACACCGCCACGATCCTCGGCGCCAGCGGATGGCGCTCCAGGTCCTGCAGGCAGGTGGCCTTGGTCTGGATGTACTCGGTGCCGTAGGCCATCGCTTCGGGCAGCAGCTGAAGCTGGCGGTCGAGGATGCTGGCGGTGGAGAAATAGATCACCTGCTGCAGGCGATCCGGATCCGTGAGCCGCAGCAGCTCCTTCACGGCCACCACATTCACCGCCTGGGCCCGCTCGGGATCCCCCCAGGCGGTGGCCGTGTGGATGATCCGGTCGGCGCTGGCGATGGCGGCGGCGTGGGGGCCCAGCTCGCGCAGGTCGCCCACCAGCAGGGTGATGCGCGGGTGGTCGGCGGGGACGGCGCTGAGCTTGGCGGGATCCCGCAGCAGCAGCAGCAGGTGGGCGTCGCTGTTGGCCAGCAGGTTTTCAGCGATGTACTGGCCGACGCAACCGCTGGCACCGGTGATCAGGATCCGCTGGGGCCCGGAGGTGGCGGCGCTCAAACAGCGGCCCCCAGCAGCTCCGTCACAGCCTTGCCGGTCTCGAAGAAGACGCGGGCGTTGTCCTCCGGGGTGCCGGGCAGGATGCCGTGGCCCAGGTTGAGGATGTGACGACGGCCGCGGGCCTTGCGCACCGTGTCGAGGATCCGCGCCCGGATCGCCTCAGGCGTGCCGAACAGCAGGCCGGGGTCCACATTGCCCTGCACACCCAGGTGCTGGGGCAGGCGGGCGCAGCCATCGGCCATGTCCACGGTCCAGTCGAGGGAGATGAAGTCGACGCCCGTGGTGGCCATGCGCTCCAGCACGCCGGCGCTGCCCGAGATGTAGAGGATCAGGGGCGTGTCGGGGTGGGTGGCCTTCACCTGGTCGATCACACGCTTCTGGTACGGGGCGGCGAAGACGTCGTAGTCGGTCGGGCTCAGCTGACCGGCCCAGGAATCGAACAGCTGCACCACCTGGGCGCCGCTGTCGATCTGGTAGCGCACGTAGGTGGCGATGGAATCGGCCAGGTGACCCAGCAGCTGGTGCAACAGGGCGGGCTCCCGGAAGGCCATCGCCTTGATCACCGAATAGGTCTTGGAGCTCTTGCCCTCCACCGCATAGGCCGCCAGGGTCCAGGGGGCGCCTACGAAGCCGAGCACCGCCGCCGCATGGCCCACATCGGCCCGCAGCCGCTTCAGCACCTCGCCCACGAAGGGCAGGGCTTCGGCGGGATCCAGGGGGCGCAGGGCGTCCACCTGGGCCTGGCTGCGGATGGCGGGCTCGATGATCGGCCCCTTGCTCTCGATGATGTCGAAGTCGATCCCCATCCCCGGCAGGGGCGTGAGGATGTCGGAGAACAGGATCACGCCGTCGGGACGGAAGGCGTGGAACGGCTGCATCGAGATCTCGTAGGAGAGATCCGGGTTCTCCGAGCGTTCGCGGAAGCCGGGATGGCGGTCGCGCAGGTCGCGGTAGACCTTCATGTAGCGGCCCGCCTGGCGCATCATCCAGACCGGTGGTCGCTCCACCTGCTCACCTCGGGCGGCGCGCAGCAGCAGGGGGGCGGATTCAGTCATTGCGCCGGTCGGAAGGTCAACGGCGAAACCTAACCGAGCACCCCCGGCCTCCGGCCTCTCCTGTCACCAGTCGTGGCATGGGGCCCTCTTGCGGCGAGAGCCGGCTCGCTTCAGCCCGCGCTGATGGCCGGCCGCTGCAGGCTGCGGGACTCGTCGAGGCGGAACACCACCACACTCAGGGGGGGCAGGCAGAGCTCGAGCGAGTTCTGGTAGTCGTGGATGGCCCAGGCATCGGTGAAGCGGCCACCCAGGTTGCCGAGGTTGCTGCCGCCGTAGCGGCTGCTGTCGGTGTTGAAGACCTCGGCGTAGAAGCCCTCCAGCGGCACACCCACGCGGTAGTGGGAATGGCTCTGGGGCGTGAAGTTGGCCACCACCACCACCCAGCGCCCGCTGCCGCTGTCGCGGCGCATGAAGCTGATCACCGAGTGGCGGTTGTCGTTGCAGTCGATCCACTGGAAGCCGTACTGGTCGAAGTCGTCGCCCCACAGCGCCGGCTCCGATTTGTAGAAGACGTTGAGGTCGTCCACCAGGTTGAGCAGGCCCTTGTGGGCTTCGTACTGCAGCAACTCCCACTGCAGATCGCCCCAGACGTTCCATTCGGCCCGCTGGCCGAACTCCATGCCCATGAAGATCGTCTTCTTGCCGGGGTGCGTCCACATGTAGGCCAGCAGGGCGCGCACATTGGCGAACTTCTGCCAGTCGTCCCCCGGCATCTTGTGGAGCAGGTTGCTCTTGCCGTGCACCACCTCATCATGGCTCAGGGCCAGCATGAAGTTCTCGGTGAAGGCGTACCAGATCGAGAAGGTGACGTGGTTCTGGTGGAACTGGCGGAACCAGGGATCCAGCTCGAAGTAATCGAGCATGTCGTGCATCCAGCCCATGTTCCACTTGAGGTTGAACCCCAGGCCGCCCATGTCGGTGGGCTGGGTCACCATCGGCCAGGTGGTGGATTCCTCGGCAATCGAGAGGGCACCGGGGAAGTGCTGGAACAGCACGTGGTTGGCCTGCTGCAGGAAGCGCACCGCTTCCAGATTTTCCCTGCCACCCTGTTCGTTGGGCAGCCATTCCCCATCCGGCCGCAGGTAGTCGCGGTAGAGCATCGAGGCCACCGCATCCACCCGGATGCCATCGATGTGGAATTCCTCGAACCAGTAGATGAGGTTGGCGACGAGGAAGTTGCGCACCTCGTTGCGGCTGTAATTGAAGATCAGCGTGCCCCACTCCTTGTGCTCGCCGATGCGGGGATCGGCATGCTCGTAGAGGTGGGCGCCATCGAAGAAGGCCAGGCCGTGGCTGTCCTTGGGGAAGTGGCCGGGCACCCAGTCGAGGATCACGCCGATGCCCTCGGCGTGGCAACGGTCGACGAAGGCACGGAACTCGTCCGGGCTGCCGAAGCGGCTGGTGGGGGCGTACCAGCCCGTGACCTGATACCCCCAGGAGCCATCGAAGGGATGCTCGGAGATCGGCATCAGCTCGATGTGGGTGAACCCGCGTTCCTTGACGTAGGGGATCACCTTGTCGGCCAGTTCCGGGTAGGTCATCAACCGGGCGCCCGGTTTCAGATCGGCGGCGGGCACGGGCGGCCGGGCGCTGCCGTCGGCTTCGATGAAGGGCTGGTCGGCGGCGGCATGCATCCAGCTGCCCAGGTGCATTTCATAGACCGCGATCGGCTGGGGCAGGGGATCACGGCCATCCCGCTCCTCGATCCAGCGGCTGTCGTTCCACTGATAGGTGCCCAGCTGGGCCACGATCGAGCCGGTGTTCGGGCGGATCTCGTGGCGGAAGCCGTAGGGGTCGGCCTTCTGGTAGCAGTGGCCGTTCTGGGCCCGCACTTCGTATTTGTAGGTCTCGCCGACACCCAGTCCGGGGATGAACAGTTCCCAGGCGCCCCCGAGCCGCTGCTGCATGGGGTGATGGCGGCCATCCCAGCCGTTGAAATGGCCCAGCAGGGCCACGCTGCGGGCATTGGGCGCCCACAGACAGAACTGCACCCCGGCGACGCCGTCCCGTTCGACGACGTGGGCCCCCATGCGTTGCCAGACGTGGTGGTGGTTGCCCTCGGCGAACAGGTGACGATCCAGGTCCCCCATCCACTCGTGGCGGAAGGACCAGGGATCGTGCTGCTCGTGCTCGATGCCGCCCCGTTGCACATGCAGGCGGTAGCCACAGCCGGGGTCAGCGTCGAGGCGGGTTTCGAAGATCCAGGGATGGTGGGGGTTGGCCATGGCCAGCCGCTCGCCCCCGAGCAGCAGCTCCACCGACTGGGCGTCCGGCATCCAGGCCCGCACCACCCAGCCACCACCGTCCAGGGGCTGCGGTCCGAGCACGGAGAAGGGATGGTCGTGGCGACATTCCGCCAGCCGATGGGCATCATCGACCATCCATTCGAGGCTGGACAGGGCCATGGAAGATGGGGCGGGCATGCGCCGGGAGCTTACGTCGGTGGAAGCGCGTGCTCAGCGCGGCGGCGAGGGCGGCGCGGGATCCGTGGGGAAATCCACGCCGACGATCTGGTTCTGGGCATCCAGCGTCACGAAGAGATTGTCGGTGAGGCGGTTGAACTCGGTGTTGACGATCACCAGCCGCATGTCCGGGGTGCTCTCCACCCGTCCGACCCTCTTCACCCGCACGAAGTTGCCGGTGATGCGCTGCAGGTTGAGCCATTTCTGCTGCAGCTGGGCCTGGGAGATCTGTTCCTGCATCACGGGGGACAGGAAGCTGCTGGCGGAGATGAAGTGACCAGCCGAGAGGGCGCTGATGAAGTCCCGCACCACCTCTTCGGCCGGTTGGTCGGTGACGTTGAAGTGGTACCCGTCGATGCGGCCGTCGGCATCGATCACCATCAGCAGATCGCGCTGGCCGGCGCTGGTGACCAGGGTGGCTTCCACCGTGCTCGAGTCATAGCCGGGCTGGATGCTGCGGATCGTCCAGCGCAACAGCCTGGGCTGGGTCTTCATGGTGGCGGCCACCATGCTGGGGCTGCTGACGCCCTGCAGGGTCGGCGAGAACTGGTTGAATCGGGCCTGGGCATCGCCGTTGCGGATCGTGGTCAGGATCCGCTCAGCGGCGGCGCGGGCCTTCGCTTCGCTCAGGGCGGCGCTGGGCTGGCCGGTGCTGGTGGGAATCGGCACGGCCTGGGCCCAGGACCCACGCGGGGCCAGCACCGCCAGGCTGCTCAGGAGCAGCGTCAGGCCGATCAGGGCTCGGCGCGGTTGGGGGCGCGGCATGGGCGACGGGGTTCGGGTCGGCTCAGTTTGCCCGAATCAGGGGCTCCAGCCCCAGCCGGCTGCCGTGGAGGTCGAGCGTCAGGCTGATCACCCGGTGTCCGGGGCCACTCCCCCCCGCAGGCAGGCTGCCGTCGCCGGGATTGACGGCAATCAGCGGCCAGGCCGCCGCCGCCAGGGACATCCGCAGCCGTTGCCCGGCGGCCACCAGGGTCGCCAGGGGCTGCAGGGCCAGGCTGCGGTATCCCGCAGCGGCGGACTCCCTGGGGCCGTAGCGGGCCACGCCGGTGCTCAGCTGGCGCACGCTTTGGCCATCGGGACTCACCTCGGAGAGGGCGGCGCAAAGATCGAAGCTGGGCTGGTCGGCGCTCACCCGCAGCTGCAGGCGAAAGGTGCCGAGCAGCCAGAGATCGTGCTCCAAAGGGGCGGTGCTGAAGCAGGCCACGTCGGCGCGCCGATCCAGGTCAGCGCGCTGCACCGGTCCGGGCACCAGGCCGAGGTGGCCGCCCCGGCCGGGCGCCGGCCGCCAGGGGTCATGCACCAGCACCACCACGCCGCTTCCCGCTGGCCCCTGCGCCGGTCGCAGTTCGCCTTCATCGCAGCGGATGGCCGCCAGCCCACCGGAATGCAGCGACCAGGCGATGGCCGTCTCCTGCGGCTCGCTGGGATCGCCCGCGCTGTGCCAGGTGCCGGTGGCGCAGCACTGCAGGCGGATGGGGGCCTCGGCGTTCGGTGGCGGGGCCGCGGAAGGAGATGGCGGATCCTGCAGATGTCGCCGGAAAAAGGCCAGCAGGGTGCTGTCGAGGCCGCCGTTCCAGTCGAGGTGGCTCCAGGCCCCGATCACCAGTTCTGGGCTGCCGCCGGCGGCGCGGGCCCGGGCCCGGAGATCGAGCACGCCGTTCAGGTGCGGGTCGTGCCAGCCCCCGATCAGCAGCATCGGTCGGCGCAGCAGCGCCGGCGCCGCGGTGTGGAGTGTCCAGTCCTCCAGGCGGCTCGGGTCCTGCCGCAGCCAGCGCAGGCCCATGCCGGTGGGGTCGTGGCGCTCCAGCAGGGCCAGCCCCTCGTCGGTGAACTGGCCCTGCTGGAGGCTGCGGCGGATCTGGCGCCAGCCGGCCTCGTCGCCGCGGCGCCGGCAGCCTTCGGCCGCCAGTTGCAGGGCCCAGCCCAGCCCCAGGGCCCACCAATGGGCGCCGCCTTCGCTGGCCCAGTGCAGGCGCTCGTCGAGGCCGCACATGGCCGGGCTCAGGCAGTCCGGCAGGGCCGCGTCGTCGTCACCCCCGCTGTTGAGCAGCTGGGTCAGGCCCTGGTAGGAGAAGCCGTAGGTGCCCACCCGGCCGTTGCTGCCCGCCAGGGCCCGGGCCCAGCGGATGGTGGCGGCCCCATCGGCCGCTTCCTGGGCGAAGCCGTCGAAGTGGCCTTCGGACGCACCACGGCCGCGGACGTCCTGCACCACCACCAGGAATCCATGGCCCGCATACCAGCTCGGATGGGCGTAGGTCACGATGGAGGCGATCGCCCTGCCATAGGGCTGGCGCATCACCAGCACGGGCCAGGGGCCGTCTCCGTGGGGCTGCCACAGGCGGCTCTCCAGCAGGACCCCGTCCGCCAGCTGCAAGGTGGCGTCCAGGGTCCGGACCACGGGCTTCAGAAGACCGTGGAGCAGTGCAGGCCGATCACATAGGTGGCCAGCACTTCCGCATCCATGGGGCTCAGGCCCCGGCTGCTGGCCAGCCCGGAAATCGAGGCCTTGGAGGTGGCCGAGACGCCCTGGGCGTTCAGCTGGCGGAACTGCTGACAGAGGCTCTGGGCCAGGGCCGGATTCTGTTTCACCGATTCGAGCAGGGCGGACTGGGCGCGGACCATGGGCGCCGCCACGGCGGTGAGGCAGGTGGCGCACAGCAGGGCGGTGAGGCGCCTGCGAAGGGGGTGGTTCGTGGCTTTAGGGGGAGAAAGGCGGGTTACTGGGGGCATCACTGCCTCCGTCCGTTTTCTCTATTCCAGTCACCCCCGCCTGGGTGACGCGGGACCGAGGGTCAGTTCGGGGAGCGACTGGAGGCCTGCCTGGCCCGGCGGATCCAGTCCAGCACCAGGGGCAGATCCACTGGCGGTACGGCGGCACCGGTGAGCCGCCGCTGCAACCGGCCCAGCTGCAGCAGCAACTGCTGGGGATCGGCGCTGGCCAGACCGGCGGGACTGGCGATGCCCCCATGCAGCAAAAGAGCCGCTTCTTCTGGGGCCAGCCCCACGGCACTCACCAGCCGGGCCTGGCCCCGCAGGCGGATCAGCTTGGCCTCGCTGGCTTCTCCGGAGGCCGCCAGCTGCCGGAGGTCTCTGTCATCGAGGGCGGCCACGGCGTCCCAGCTCTCGATGCCGTCCCGGCGCAGGCGCTGCTGCTCCCGCCGCATGTGGGCCGCTGGCTGGAAGGGTTGCGCCACCAGGGATCAGACCGCGTCGTCGAGGCTGCTGGTCGCCAGTTCCCGGGTGGTTTCCGCCAGCACCACGGGCCGCGCCAGCCCCGGCTCGACAGCCTCCACCCGCCGCAGCCGCACCCGGACCTGGCCAGCAGCGCCACCACCACTGCCGCCACGCCCGCCACCCCGCAGGTTGCGGGCCACCTGCTCCACCGTGGGCGCTGCCGCTGCGATCTCCAGATCGGCCGGTGCGGCGGCAATGACCAGATCGGTGCCGTTGTCGAACACGACGGGCACCTGGATCGCCCCCGGCACGCTCACCCGCGGGTTGTAGCTGATGGCGAAGGCGAGGCAGGAGAGCGAGAGCAGGGTCGTGAAGCTGGTGATCCCCACCAGACGGAAGCGAATCCCCCAGCGGGAGAGGAACCCGGCGATGGTGAGCACCGCCAGCACGCCGCTGGCGGCACCCAGCCAGGTGCCGGCCACAAGCAGGATTGGATCAGCGGCCATGGGGCTGGGGAAGGCGTGACAAGCCCCTTATATTGCGGCCGCCATGGACGGCGACCGACCCCGGTGGATGCGTTGGAAGCCTGACAACCAGTCTCTTTTTGCCCGCCGGCGCGCGTGGAAGGGGTTTCTGGCGGTTGGTTTGGCGGGGGCGGGCCTGGGTCTCGGGGTCTTCTGGTTCGACCGGATCGTCGCCGGCCTCTATGCCCGCTTCCGCCCCACCCTGGAGCGCCAGATCGGCACGGCCATGGGCCGTCCGCTCGTCATGGGTCCCTACCGGGGACTGAGCGCCGATGGCTTCTGGATCGGGCCCAGCCGCTTTCTGGCCGGCCCCCAGGATGGCTCCACCGTGGCGGTGGAGGCGGTGCGTCTGCGCATCGATCCGTGGGCCAGCCTCTGGTTGCGGGGGCCCGTGCTGGATCTGGGCCTCCAGGGGGCCCGGGCCGACCTGCGCCGCAATGCCAAGGGCCAGTTCTGGGTGCTGGGGTCGGCGCCCCCCGGGCGCGAGCCGCCCCGGATCGACCTGCGCCTGGGTCTGCTCCAGCCCGGAGCCCTGCGGGTCTGGGGTGCCGGAGCGACGGCCCGGCCCCTCGATCTGGCCCTCTCGGGCCAGGTGGGGATACGGCTGCACCGCCGGGCGATCGACCTGGGCCTGCGGCTGGCGCCCCCGGCCGGCAACGGCGGTGGCTCGCTGCTGGTAGACGGTGGGGGCCAATGGCAGAAGCAACAGTGGCAGGGACGGCTGACGGCCCGCCGTTTTCCCCTGGCGTCGCTGCGGTCGTTGCTCCCCGCCGGTGACCGGGCCGGGGGGCTCCTCGCTGGCGTGGCCGACGGACGCCTGGGGTTGAACATCAACCAGGGTCTGGCCCGCTGCGACGGCGGCCTGGAGCTGCGGGCCCTCCGCTGGCAGCTGCAGAAGGGCTCGCTGCCGCTGACGGCGGAGCGGCTGCCCCTGAGCTGCCGGGAGAGGGCCCTGATCCTGCCCGCCAGCCCCTGGCGCTACGGCCCCTGGGGCGGCCGCCTGACGGCCAGGGCCGAGGCGGATCGCCGCCTGGATCTCCAGCTCGTCGTCCAGCCACCGCCGCGCCACCCGCTGGGACGCCAACCCCTCAAGGCCGACCTCAAGGGCCGCTGGGAGGCCGGACTGCTGCGCATCGCCCGGCTGGATGGCCGGCTGGGGGCCTCCACGCTCAGGGCCAGCGGCAGCGTCGGCCGTTCGCTGGCCCTGGATGCCCGCTGGCGCCTGAATCCCGATGATTTTCCCGCCGCCGCCAGGCTGCCTGTGTGGTTGCGGCAGCCCCTTGCCGGCCGCCTGCGGGCCGATGGCCGCCTGGCGGCGCCGCGCCTGCGGCTGGAGACGGGGCAGACGTCCCAGCGGCTCGTGGGGCCCTGGCAGGCGGCGCTGGTGTGGCGCGACCGCTTGCTGCGGCTGGAACGCTTCGAGGCCGACCGCCTCAAGGCGACCGCCCAACTGCCCCTGTCGTTCCAGACGGGCAAGGGTTTGGTGGCCGGACCGCTGCTGGCCCAGGTCGGAGCCGAGAACTACCCCCTGGCCCGCCTCAATCCGCTGCTCGGCACCACCCTTCAGGGGCAACTGGATGTGGCGGGCAGCATCGCCGGGCCCCTGGCGGAGCTGCGTCCCGACCTGCAGCTGCGCCTGCGGCAGCCCGGGGCGGGTCCCCTGCTGTTGCGGGAAACCTGGCAGGGCAGCCTCAAGGACCGGTCCCTGGATCTGACGGCGGTGGCGCCGACGCCCCAGGGACGCCTCACGGCCCTGCTTGACCGGCGCTGGCAGCCGGTACGGGCCTCGATCGAGCGGGATGGCGGCCTGCTGACCCTCGACGGCCGGCCGGCGGGCTACCGCTGGTTGGCGCGCGCCTTCCCGCTGCGGGGCCTGTCGGTGGCCACCGGACCCAACCGCCGCCTGCGGCGCCTGGAGGGGGACCTCAGCGGCCGTGGCCGGCTGGGGCTGCAGCCCCTCAGTTTCGATGGCCGGGTGGAGCTGCTCTCGCCCCAGTTCCTGGGGGTGGGGGGACGTCGCATCCAGGCCGATGTGGCCTACGACGACCGCCAGTACCGGGTGAAGGGCCGGATCGAGCCCCTCGGCGAGGGCAGCATCGCCGCCACGGTCTCCGGACGCTGGAACGGTCCGTTCCGGGCCCGTTTCGAAGCCCGCCAGCTCTCCACCCTGCTGTTCCGCCAGCTCAGCGACGCCTGGCCGATCTGGCGCGGGGCCTCGGCTCCGAAGCGCGGACAGGCCAGCGACCTGGGCAGCCTGATGATCGACACCATGGCCGGCACGGTCACCGACCAGCTGCTGGCCCTGGGCCAGGCGGAGGAGCGGGTCGCCGCCAGGGTGCAGGCGGCCAGCCGCGCCAGCCGGGCGGAACGGCTCGAGCGGCTGCAGGCCCGGATCGATGCCGACCTGCTGCTCAGTGGCCCGGACTTCGCCCGCACCAGGGCCGACCTCAAGGCCACCGGCCACCTCTGGTACAACCAGGGCGACCGGGCCCAGTCCCTGGCCGGCAAACCGTTCGAGGTGCGGCTGGAGGGACCGCTCAGCGGCGGCAGCGGCAGCTTCAGCCTCACCGACCTGCCCCTCTCCCTGCTGGCCCTGCTCACCCCCCTGCCGGAGAACCTGCGCGGCAGCCTGGCCGCCCGGGGCCGCTACCGGCTCGGCGGCGTCCGCCCCGAGCTCAGCGTCGACCTGGCGCTGGTGGAGGGCCGCCTCGGCGAGGAGGCCCTGGCGCTGGAGCGGGGGCGGGTGGAGCTGAAGGCCGAAGGGATCGGGCTGGATCTGGCCCTGCGGGCCGAGGGGGCCTCCCGCAGCGTCGACCTGGCGGGCACGATCCCGCTGGTGGCCTCCCAGCAGGGGCTGGAACTGCGCCTGGCCACCCGGGGCGATGGCCTGCGCTTCCTCACCCGGCTGGGGGGGCAGGCCTTCGAGTGGCAGGAGGGCGGCGCCGACCTGCAGCTGCTGGTGCGCGGCAGCCTCGACGATCCGATCGCCAACGGCTTCCTGCGGCTGCGGGACCTCCGCTGCCGCTTCATCGGCCAGGAGGTGCGGGAGGTGGAGGCCACGATCCTGTTCGACTTCGAGCAGCTGGTGGTGCAGGAGTTCCGCGCCCGGGTGGGGCCAAACGGGGTGGTCGGCGGCGAGGGCCGGCTGGGGCTGTTCCGGCCCCTGGCCCAGGACAAGACCCTGCTGATGACGCTGGAGCAGGTGCCCTTCTCGGTGCCGCGGCTGGTGGCGGTGGGGGATGGGCAGTTGCACCTGAGCGGCAGCCTGGTGGCTCCCGTTCTGGGGGGCGACGTGGCGATCAGCCGCGGCACGATCAACGTCCAGCCGGGCCAGCTGGCCGCCAGCGAACCGGTGTCCGACCAGCCGGTGCAGCCGCGCACCATGCCCGAGCTGCTGGAGGCGAAGTGGAACTTCCAGCAGCCCCTGGTGTTGCTGGGACCCGATGTGGAGTCCACCACCGCCGAAGCCCTGCGCGCCTCGGTGCCCCGCTTCCCCTACCTGGCCTTCGAGGACCTGAGCCTGCGGCTGGGCCCGGATCTCCGTGTGGTGATCCCCAACATCGCCAACTTCACCACTGCCGGCCGTCTGCGCATCAACGGCCGCCTGGACCCCTCCCTGCGGGCCTCCGGGGTGGTGCGCCTGCTGGGGGGACGGCTGAGTCTGTTCACCACCAGTTTCAGCCTCGACCCCGACGCCCCCAACGTGGCGATCTTCACCCCCTCCATGGGGTTGGTGCCCTACCTCGACATCGCCCTGCGCACCCGCATCTCCGACAGCCTCAGCGTGATCTCTCCGGCGGGCGTCGGGGAGATCGGCCCCTCGGTGCAGAACGCTCCCAACCAGGCCGGTCTGTCGGCCCTCAACCAGCTCAACCTGATCCTGGTGGTGGTGTCGGTGAGCGGGCCGGCCGACCGCATCGCCGAGAACCTCAAGCTGCGCAGCAGTCCGCCCCTGCCGCAGGAGCGGTTGGTGGCCCTGATCGGTGGCAACTCGCTGGCCGGTCTGAGCGGCGGCGGGGCCGGAGCGGCCCTGGCCACGGTGGTGGGCCAGACCCTGCTGTCGCCGCTGCTCTCGTCGCTCAGCGACGCCCTGGGCCAGCGGGTGAGCCTGGCCCTCTACCCCACCTACGTGAATCAGGCGATCGACACCCAGCAGGAAGGCACCACCCGGCGGCGGGTGCCGCCCCAGCTGGTGCTGGGCGCCGAGATCGGCGTCGACATCACCAACCGCTTCAGCATGTCGGTGCTGGCGGCCCCGAACCGCTCCGATGTGCCCCCCCAGGTGACCCTCACCTACAAGGCCTCCGACACCTTCAACCTGCAGACCTCCGTTGACACCGAAGGGGCCTGGCAGTCGCTGCTGCAGGTGTTCCTGCGCTTCTGAGGCCGGCGCCACCCCGCTGCTTATGGTGCGCCGATGGCGGCGTCCTCCGAACGACCTCCCAGTGAGGACCAGCTGATCGGCATCGATCTGGGGGGCACGGCCATCAAGCTGGCCCGCTGCGACCCGCAGGGCACCCTGCTCGCCGAGGCCGAGGTGGCCACCCCCCAGCCGGCGATGCCGGGGGCGGTGTCGGTGGCCCTGGCCGAGGCGGTCGCGGCCATCGACCCTGATCGCCTGGCCAGCCGGGTGGGCATCGGCTTGCCGGGGCCCTGCGACGCGGCGGGTCGGGTGGCGCGGATCTCCATCAACCTGCCCCTCTGGCGGGACGTGCCCCTGGCCGCCTGGCTGGAAGCCGAACTGGGGCGGCGGGTGATCCTGGGCAATGACGCCAATGGCGCCCTGCTCGGTGAGGCCTGGCTGGGGGCGGCCCGGGGCGTCGACAACGTGCTGTTGCTCACCCTGGGCACCGGCGTGGGCGGGGCGGTGCTGCTCGGCGGCCAGCTGTTCACTGGCCACGCTGGAGCGGCGGCCGAACCGGGCCTGATCGGCGTCGACCCCGATGGCCCCGAATGCCGCAGCGGCAACCGCGGCTCCCTCGAACAGTTCTGCAGCATCGGCGGCTTGGCCCGCCTCAGCCCGCTCGATCCGCGCGAGCTCTGCCGCCGCGCCGATGCCGGCGACAGCGAGGCCCTGGCGGTCTGGCAGGCCTATGGACGACTGCTCGGGGTGGGGCTGAGTTCGTTGCTCTACGTGCTCACCCCCGAGCTGGTGCTGATCGGTGGCGGGCTCAGCGCCGCCAGCCACCATTTCCTGCCGGCGGTCTGGCGGGAAGTGGAGCAGCGGGTGCTGGACGTGAGCCGGGAGGGACTGGTGATCCGTCGCTGCGAGCTGGGCAACGGTGCCGGCCGGCTGGGGGCGGTGCGGCTGGCGCTGGATCGCTTGGGAAGATAGGTGCCATGAGCCAGACCCTCACCCCTCCCGCCAGCGTCGTGCCGGAGCCCGACCCCCAGCTGCTGCAGCGGGCCGCGGCGGTGCGCCGGGCCGCCATGGCCCTGGGCCAGTGCAGCGACGCCGAACGCCGCGCCGCCGTGGTGGCCATGGCCGACGCCCTCGACGGGGCCAGCGCCGAGATCCTGCAGGCCAACCGGGCCGACCTGGCCGCCGCCGAGGCCGAGGGGCTGGCGCCAGCCCTGGTGGCCCGCCTCAAGCTGGATGGCCCCAAGCTGGCGGGGGCCATCGCCGGGGTGCGCCAGGTGGCGGCCCTGGAGGATCCGGTGGGCCGGCGCCAGCTGCACACCGAGCTGGATGACGGGCTGGTGCTGGAGCGGCTGAGCGTGCCCCTGGGGGTGCTGGGGGTGATCTTCGAGGCGCGGCCCGATGCGGTGATGCAGATCGCCTCGCTGGCGATCCGCTCCGGCAATGGCGCCCTGCTCAAGGGGGGCCGGGAGGCCAGCCGCAGTTGCCAGGCGATCGTGGCGGCGCTGCAACGGGGCCTGGACGCCATCGCCGTCGCCCCGGGCGCCCTGGAGCTGCTCACCAGCCGCCAGGAGAGCCTGGGTCTGCTGCGGCTCGACGGCCTGGTGGATCTGATCATCCCCAGGGGCTCCAACGCCCTGGTGCGCTTCATCCAGGACAACACCCGCATTCCCGTGCTCGGCCACGCCGACGGCATCTGCCATCTCTATGTGGATCGGGCCGCCGATCCGGCCCTGGCCCTGCGCATCGCCCTCGACAGCAAGACCCAGTACCCGGCGGCCTGCAACGCCATCGAGACCCTGCTGGTGCACCAGGCCATCGCGCCGGCCTTCCTGGCGGTGGCGCTGCCGGCGTTCGCGGCGGCGGGCGTGGAGCTGCGCGGCGATGCGGCCGCCTGCGCCCTGGGGGTGGCTCAGGCGGCCGGGCCCGACGCCTGGGACACGGAGTATTCCGATCTGATCCTGAATGTGAAGGAGGTGGAGGATCTTGAGGCGGCCCTGGAGCACATCCGCCGCCACGGATCCCGCCACACCGACGCCATCGCGACCACCGATCCGGCGGCCGCCGACCGGTTCCTGCGGGCGGTGGACAGCGCCGGGGTGTTCCTCAACTGCTCCACCCGCTTCGCCGACGGCAACCGCTACGGCTTCGGCGCCGAGGTGGGCATCAGCACCCAGACCCTGCCGCCGCGGGGGCCGGTGGGGCTCGAGGGGCTGGTCACCTACCGCTACCGGCTGCGGGGCGAGGGCCACATCGCCGCCGACTACGCCGACGGAACGCGGAGCTTCAGCCATCGCCCCCTGCCCCTGTGAACGAGGCAATCCATGTGCGCGGCCTACGGCTCTGGGCCCACGTGGGGGTGTACGAGCGCGAGCGGCTGCACGGCCAGTGGTTTGAGCTGGCCTTCTCCCTGGGGGCGGATCTGGCCGCCACGGCCCGCAGCGACGATCTGAGCCAGGGGTTTGACTACGGCCGCGGCATCGTGGCACTGCAGGAACAGGCCCGCACGATCCGCTGCCAGACCCTGGAGCACTACAGCGAGCGGATCCTCGATGCCCTGGAAGCCTGCTACGGGCCGATCCCACTGGCTGTGGAAGTCTGCAAGTGCCGGGTGCCGGTTCCCGGCTTCGACGGCAGCGTGACCGTCAGCCGGCGGCGGCGCTGGGGGTGAGGGGGCAAGGCGCCTTCACTGGGATTGCCATTACCTTGAGAACGATCCTGAGAACTGCGCAGCATGGGCCGTTCAGCAGGGCATTGGCGTGGGCCTGCAGAAACCATTCTGTTGGCCAGTGTTCTGGCGTTTGGCCTACCGGCCGTTGCTGCCAATAGGGTCACTGACTCTCTCGTTGAAGGGCAATCGGATATCAGTGGGCTGGTGTCACAAGCACAGCAGACGGATTCACTGCCAGCGGATATCCAGTCCTGGGTCCAGCAAGCAGACGAATTTGATCAGATGGGTGCGTACGAACCTGCTGTAAAGCTACGACTGAAAATATTGGCCTGGAGAGAGAAGGCTCTTGGACCAGAGCACCCTGAGTTGGTCAAAAGCCTGATCCTTGTTGGTGTGAATTATTTCATTCGGGGAAAGTACATAGAGGCGATCCCATTCTATAATAAAGCGTTGGCGATCCAGGAGAAAGTATTTGGTCCTGAGAGCCGAGCTACGGCAATCAGTCTCAACAATCTGGCCATAATCTACGACAGTCTAGGGCGCTATGTCGAAGCCATCGCACTTTACAAGCGTGTACTGGCAATCAATGAGAAGACACTAGGTCTTAAGCACCCTGAAACGGCCTTCATGCTCGCACGACTCGCAGGGATGTATACGATCCAAAGCCGCTACGCAGAAGCCGAAGATCTCTACATGCGCGCGCTGGAGTTCCAGGAGAAGTCTCTTGGACTTGAAGGATTTGATACAGTCAATACCGTGAAACGCTTGGCGGCAATGTACGTCAGACTGGCTCGCTATGGCGATGCTGAGCGTCTCTACAAGCGCATATTGGCTTACCGAGAAAGGACCTTGGGCCCAGCGCATCCTGAAACGGCCTTCTTGCTCGAAAACTTGGTGGATCTTTATAGGAATCAATCCCGCCCTTCCGAGGCAATGTCGCTTCTTCGGCGGGCGATGGCGATCTATGAAAAGGAGCAGGACCCGATGAACACATACGCTCCAACCAGTCTTTCAAGGCTGGCTAAGTTGTACCAAGATCAGGGCCGTTATGGAGAAGCTGAGACTTTCTATAAGCGTGCGCTGACGATTCTGGAGAAGCGGCATCAGGGTACACAAGGTCCAGAGAATTCCGAAATGGTTGCCAGCCTTATTGGTCTCGCAAGGCTGTTTCACAGCCAGGGCCGCGATGGGGATGCTGAGCTTCTCTACAAGCGTGTGTTGGCGATCCGGGAACGGTCGCTCGGTCCAGCACATCCTGACACGGCAGTTAGCCTCAATGACCTTGCCTCTCTGTACGTGGGGCAGGCCCGATACGTGGAGTCCTTCCCTCTCTTTGAGAGGATCTTGCAGATCAATCTAAAAACCTTTGGCCGAGACCACCCCGACACAGCTGTTAGCCTCGCCAACGCGGCTTTTGTGTACCTGAACCAGGGCCATTACGGGAAAGCGGAGCCTCTCTTTAGGCGTGCGCTGACGATCAATGAGAAGGCGCTGGTCCCTGAGCACCTTCAGACGGCAACCAGCCTCAACAACCTGGCCCTGGTGTATATGAATCAGGGTCGCCTCGGGGAAGCCGAGCACCTCTACAAGCGTGCTCTGTCAATCCGGGAAAAATCGCTGAGTCCTGAGCACCCTCACACAGCCCTCAGCCTCAACAACCTTGCTTTGCTGCACCTAAACCAGAAGGATTACCCCTCAGCCCGCGCCCTGCTGAGTCGGCTGTCACGAACGCAGGCGACCTGGCTGGTACGCGAGCTGCCGTTGCAGCCGCGCGAGCTGCGGGCTGGGCTGCTGGCAGAGCAGCGCGATGCGCCAGCGACGATCTATGCGCTGCTGGATCAGGACCCAGGTGCCAGGGAGCTGGCGCTGCAGACGCGGCTGAACCGCCAGGGTCTGCTGGCGGAGATCGAGCAGCGGCAACAGCGGCTGGCGGGAAGTGGGCCGCAGACGCGTGAGCTGGCGGATCGGATCGCTGGGATCGATCGCCAGCTGGCGTCGGTGAGCCTGCCGGCGGAGCGGCGGCCGGAGCTGCAGAAGCAGCGGCTGCAACTGGAGGGTGATCTGTACCGTGCGCTGCCGAGCCTGCGGATCGAGGCGGTGAGCACGGCGCAGGTGGCGGCGGCGCTGCCCCGGCAGGGTGTGCTGGTGGAGTTCCAGCGGTACTGGCCGTGGCTGGTGGCTGGCGGTAGGAAGGGGTCGTGGGGGAAGCCGCGGTACGTGGCGCTGGTGCTGCACGCCGATGGCCGCAGCGTGTCGGTGCCGCTGGGTGAGGCGGCGGGGATCGATGCGGCGGTGGCGAAGGCCCATGGGGCGACGGCCAAGAACGAGGTGGACCCGGCCCCGCTGTGGGCGGAGGTGAGCCGGCTGGTGCTGGATCCGCTGCAGCCGCAGCTGACAGGCGTGACGGACCTGTTCCTGTCGCCGGATGGAGAGCTGCACCGGATTCCGTTTGCGGTGCTGCCGGCGGGGAAGGATCGTCAGTGGCTGCTGAGTGAGGCGGTGCGGCTGCGGGTGGTGACGACGGGGCGTGATCTGGTGCGGTTGCAGCAGCCCCCGAAGGCGGGTGGTGCGCCGGTGGTGATGGCGAACCCGGCCTACGGAGCGAACGCGGCGTCTGTCGGAGGAAAGGGTGGTGGGCAGCAGCGCTCAAGCGCGTTGCGTGGGGGCCTGAAGTGGGACCCGCTGCCGGCGACGAAGGCGGAGGCGACGCAGGTGGCGACGTTGCTGGGGGCGGGAGCACCGATCGTGGAGGAGCAGGCCACCGCGGCGCGGGCGCTGCAACAGAAGGGACCGCTGATTTTCCACATCGCGACCCATGGCTTTTTCTTCCCCGCTCCGGAGAGCGAGGAGCGCAAAGGGGGAGGGTCCGCGCCGGTGCTGGGAGAGGCGGAGGACCCACTGCTGCGCAGCGGCCTGGTGCTGAGCGGAGCGAACACACCGGAAAGGAACTCAGCCGATGACGGCTATCTGACGGCAGCGGAAGCGACGGGAATGGATCTGGAGGGGACGGAACTGGTGGTGCTGTCGGCGTGCGAGACGGGGTTGGGTGATGTGCGCAGCGGGGAGGGTGTGTATGGATTGCAGCGGGCCTTCACGGTGGCGGGGAGCCGGGCGACGCTGCTGAGCCTGTGGAAGGTGGATGACGCGGCGACGGCGGCATTCATGGCGGCGTATTACGGGCGCCTGCGGCAAGGAGAAGGTCGGGCGGAGGCGCTGCGTGCGACGCAGGCGGACTTCCGCCGCCATGTGGATCCGCTGTACCGGGATGCGTACGTGTGGGGAGCGTTCCAGCTGACGGGTGACTGGCGACCGATTGAGCGGCTGGGCGCTGTAAGGGGAAGGAAGTAAGCGTGGTCGGTTGCGGTCATAGTGGGAAGCGGATGATGCGGGACAGAAGTGCTGGCTTCCCTGGCAAGGCGTGAACGAACGGTCGCAGGGGGGATCGCTGCGCTGGCACTGGCGGCCTGGTCTCTCGACATCCCCCCCTTTGCCACCAGGGCCCACGCCGCGGATCTCGCCTCGGATGTGCAGCGCACCGCCCAGCAGATGCGCCAGAGCTGGAGCGCCGATCCCGCCACCGCCTCCCTGCCCTTTCCCGGGATCGAACTGCTGCCGGCCGGCGTCGGACTCCAGAAAGCCTGCGGCGGCACGGCCCAGGTGGAGGTACCTGGACGCGTCAGCGCCTGGTGCCCAGGCAGCAATCGTGTGGTGCTGGATCCCTCCCTGCTGGCGTTGCGTGTCAAGACGCATGGCGACTGGGCCCTGGCCTACTGGATCGGCACCGCGCTTGCCGAAAGCGTCCTTGGCCGCCAAAGCAGCGCTTCGGCGCTGTCTCCCGCCGCTGCCAATCTCCAGGCCAATTGTGTGGCGGGCGTGTTGATCGCTGCCGTTCCAGGAAGGAAGCCCCCGGCTCAGGAGGAGAAACCCCTTGGCCCCGCCCTGGTGGCCTATGGAGCTTCCCAGACGGCGCGCATGGGTACCCGACCCCAGCGGGCCTATGCGTTGCTCACCGGTTTCGGTGCCACCGGCGCCTCCTGCTCGGATGGCGATATGGCGGCGCTGGCCAATGGGACTGTTCCCGATCCCGCCACCCTGGCCCAGCTGGAGCAGATGAGGGATGAGCGCGCCAGCAGCAGCTTGATGGCCGTGATCGGCAGCCGTTGCCGGCCCCGCGCCAACGCCCCCTGTCCCCGCAGGATCGGTTCCTTCAAGGCAGGCGCCTCAGGCATTCCGAAGCCCTCCACCCGATCACGATGAACTGATGCCAGGGCCGTCAGAGGGATTACCCAGAGCTGGGGCCAGCAAGGGATTCTTGCGATTGCGGCGCTGGATGCGGTCGGAGCAGACCCACGATTGGATCCGTTCCGGGGGCATTGTGGTGGCCTCGCTGTGGGGGATCTATACCTTTTATTGGCAGAGCGTCCTGGTTCCATCCTGGGCCCCGGCCCACATCAACCTCGGCATCTCACTGACACCGGGCGAGGGGCGTGGCAGCAGCGCAGGCAGCCGGGAGATGACGTTGAAGCTGACGGCCACCAACCCCAGCACCCGCAAGATCTATCTGCTCGCCAATGCCTGGCAGCTGTCAGCGATAGATCGACGCCAGGGCATCCAACCAGCCTTTCTTCAAGATGCCAACGGTGTCCTGCTGGGAAAGGCTCTGCTTCAATCAGAGAAATACATCATTGACGACCAATATGCAACACTGGCAGTCGGGCGGATGTTCGATGACGACATGATCCACCCAGGAGAAACGATTGAGCGATCGATTCTTGTTCGGATCCCTGATACCTACACAGCAGCGGAAGTCAGCCTGGTCGTCCCCGTGCTGACCCGACCTCCCGATCGCCACCTCCTCGACGGGAAGCGCATGATGTGGCAGTTGAGCAGCAATGAAGATCTGGTGCCGATCCTTTGCTCTGCTGTCCCCCAGCCCGACACATCGTTTCTTGAATCAGACATCTCATGCGAGAAGCCAGAGGAGCTCTCCTTCAAGGAGCTTGATCAGCGATTGCGCGACTTTGACCCGCTGATGAGGGTCTTTGGCGATAGCGATCAGATCAATCTTTCCAAACCCTAGGAACACGACGTCAGGCAAATCCGTTCTCCTTGCCGTTCAGCTGGAATGGCGGAGCTTCCGCCCATGGGCTGCTGCTTCCGCAGTGCTGGATAGCTGGTGATGCCTGGTCAGGCTGAACGATTGGGTGGGGTCGCCCGTGGCGAAGGAAGAAATACGCAAAACCATTTAACCACACGGTGTTACAGCAGTAGCCGCAACTGCGCTTAGCCGCATCAAAGCATTAGTGTGTTTGACATTGCTGAGAGAGGGTCCCGTGGGTTCGCTTCATCACGAAGGTTGCTGGAGAAAGGGCCCTCTTTCCGCGAAGGCGCTTCTTGGCGCCATTGCGACGGTGGTCCTGTTGGCGCCAGGCGACGCCCAGGCCCTGGACTGGGCCTGGACCTTCACGGCGGAACCTGGTTCTAACCCTTTCGGCGGGCCGGTGTCAGGAACCCTGCTCAACCTGCCGACCGGCAATGGCGTCAGCGGGGCGGGCACGACAGTTGTTGTGTTGTCGGTCCCGGGAGGTGAATTGGTCAATCAGACGTTCAGCAACGTCTTCGGCTTCTTTGATAGCACATCTTCGGGGGTCACGCGCGCGGATGCCTTCTATGAAGCCAATGTTGGTGGCACGTTCTATGATCTGCGTTTTTTTAACTTCGGCTTTACGCAACTATTTGGTGGCGGACTATTCTTATTTGACTTTAGCAGCTCATTAGCCTTTACTCCACTGGCCGTACCCCCTGCAGGAATCGTCCCAGGAACATCCTTTTTGATCAGTGATCCCAGCGTCCCCACCACCTTCGCCGGCGGCACGCTCACGATCAACATCCCCGGAACCTTTGCGCAGAACTGGACCCTCGGCCCCCAGGTCACCAATGCCATTGATCTGGCTGGCAACACCGCTGAGCTGTCGGGGATCTTTTCCGGCCCCGGTGGCGCGATCAGCTTCATCAACAGCGGCAGCGGCGGCGCCCTGTTCCTTTCGGGTGTCAGCACCTACACCGGACCAACCACGGTCTTCGGTGGCGCGAATCTTCGCGTTCTTGGCTCCATCGCCTCCTCTTCAGGCCTGACGGTCCAGCCCGGCGGCATTGTGGGTGGTACGGGGTTTCTGCCCTCAACTGCCATCCAACCCGGTGGCATCATCGCGCCAGGGAACTCGATCGGAGCCCTGTCCGTCGCCAATCTGGCTCTCAACGGCGGCACGATTCAGGCGGAAATTCAGGGTCCCCAGAACGACAGGATCAACGTTGCCGGCAACGTCAGCAACTTCACAGGGATTGCGGATCTTTCGGCCTTTGGCGGTGGCGGACCCTGGCCTGGTTTCTCCTATGTGATTGTTGACGCCCCCAACAGCACCAGCTTCGCCACCCCCACCAGCCTGAGCCTGAATCCAACGGGGATCAGCAGCGCCCTGCTGCGGGCCGGCACCGTTCTGGTCCAGGAGGCCGACGGCAACCCCAGGACCTTTGATGTCCAGTGGCGGCCAACGAATGGCTTCGGCCCCACCACCTCGGCCATGCAGTTCCTTGGCCGGGGTGGCGTGAACCAGGTGGCCACAGCCGGTGTGTTTGACCGCGTGTTCCAGTCGCTGGCGTTTGCCGGTGCCAACAACGCCAACGCGGGGGGCTTCCCCATTGGCTTCACGGGCTTCACCACGGGTCAAGCGCTGGCGGCTGGCATCTCCCCTGACTTCCTCCTTGCCACATCCCAGCTTCTGGCGCTTCCTTCCGCTGGCCAGCTCACCGCCGCGATTGATTCGCTCTCGCCCGAGCCCTATGCCGCTTTTCAGAGTGTTGGCCTTGAAACGATGAAGCGCCAGAGAGACCTTCTACTGAATCAGGCGGGACACTGTTCGGCCACCGGGTGGGTGATCAATCCTGCCAACGGCAAGCAGGGATCCAAGCCCCACAAGCCCCTCTGCGTCTTTGCTAATGCGGCCAACGCCTCCAGCAGTATCCGAGGATCAGGTGGTCTCTCCTCCTATGACTCGGGCATCTTCTCCAGTTTCTATGGCCTTGAATACCAGCCATCGGCCAAGTGGACCCTTGGTGCGGCTTACGGCTATGGGACAGCTTCACTCAACAACCTGTCCCTGACCAGCGCCATCGTCACCTCCAAGGTCAACAGCGCGTCGCTGTATGGCGTGTACAAACCCTCAACGCAGTGGAGCGTCCGTGGCCTGGTGGGGTATGCGAACTTCAACGCCACTGGCAGCCGCAATGTCGTCTTCGTTGGCGGCGGCACACCAGCCCAGGCCTCTCCCTCTGGCAGTGGCTACACGGTGGCCCTGAATGCCGACTATCTCGTTCATCTCTCCAAACCGACAGCCAGCACCCAGGTGTTTCTCAAGCCCTTCGTTGGTGTGGCCTGGGGTGGTTATCGGCAGAGTGCCTTCACCGAAACGGGCGCCGGGGCCCTGAATCTCACCGTTCAAGGCAAGGCGGCCAACAGTCTTGTGGGCACCTTTGGCTTTGAGGTGGCCTCCAGCCCGATCCCCCTCAACAAAGCCAAGACCGTGTCCATCACCCCGAGGTTGGCCGTTGCCTACCAAGTGGATGCGCTTGCCAATGATTCCGGGGTGCGTTCGCTGACCTCGTCGCTCAATTCGGCGCCAGCCGCGGGAAGCTTCCAGACCCAGGGCGAGAATCGCGGCGTCAACACGTTGGCCCTTGAAGGAGGTGTTGACCTCAAGGTTTCCAGCACAACGTCGCTGTACGCCAACCTCGGCTACGAAGCCTTCTCCAATGGCTCCCAGTTCACCTACGGTGGTGGGGTGAAAGTGAGGTTCTAGTCCTTAGCGTCAGGGGCAGCTCACGAGGCCATGGCCGGCCTGCTTCCACGTCTGGAAGCAGCTGTTCTGAGCCTCCAGGACGAGGGGCTGGTAGAGGTCGTTGCGCTGGCCAATGATCAGCTGCTGTTGGTTGATCCAGGTGCCAGGCGCCGGCACAACCGTGCGGTGGCGCACCGCATCGGCACCGATCGCCGCCGTGAGCGTGGGTGTGAACACCACCGGCTCAGGCCCGTAGATCCCTGCTGCGGTGGCGCTGCCAACCCTCCTGCCGCCACTGATGACCCAGAACTGGCCCAACTTGGCGGCCAGATAGGGATGCAGATCGGCTCGGCCCGTCGGGGGATCACTCACCGCGTAGAGGCGTGGATCGATCTCCACCTTGAGTGGGGAAGGTTCCCCAGCTGGAGCGGCCAGCATGTCAGCGCGCAGGGTTTGGTAGAGGCCGACCAGCTCTGGAACAGCAAGGTCCCCAACCGTGACCAGCCCAATGCGGCCCAACGGGGTGGGAACCACCAGGGGGACGTCACCGGGGCTGGCCCAGGCCAGCTCTGAATCGCTGAGGTGGGTGGCGCGATAGCGGCCGAGGATCGTGCCTCCGGGACCAGCCAGGGACACCGTATGGAACACCTTCGAGCCTTCACGCTCGGGGTAACTGCCCACCAGGTAGCCACGTCCGGCCTTGGCACGGTCCGCCAGGAGTTGTTCAAAGGCTCCTCCGCGACGTTCGGCCCGGCTTCTGATCCCGTCGGCCCCGAGACCAGCTGGCAGCCCCGAGAGCTCGGGCAGCACCATCAGTTCATTGGCCAGGGGCTGGCTGCTGCCCAGTTGTGATGAACCTCCGAGCCACTGGGCAGCGGCCAACTGCACAGGCTGATTCCCCATCGTTGCGCTGGAATCGACGGGCGCGCGCCGTAGCGCCAGCAACGGGTTGTAGAGCGAAGGTCGACGGGCCGCCAGTCGCCTCTGGCGAACCGCATCAGCTTCGGCGGGGACGATGGTGGTCGCGATCCATCCGTTGAGCCCGGGTGGGAGTGTCTCGGGAGGCACCACGGGAGCCTGGACAAGCTTGTGTCCGAGTGGCGACCAGATGCTGGAGCCACCGTTGTAATACAGCTGACTGCCGGTGATTGGGTTGCGCTCGATGCCGCTGCGGGTGGCCCCAACCACGAAAACGCCATTGAGCGCACTCATGTGTTGAACGCTGGCGACCGTGGAGTGGTTGAGACGAGCCTTCGCGGGCGGCGTGCCAGGCATCACACGATCAGACACCGAGTGCCACCCAATGATCTGAGCTCCCCTCAGGGCGGCTAATCGGTCGTATTGCCAGTAGGTATCGTCATAGCAAATGATCAGGGCAATGCGTCCGACCGGTGTGTCAAAGACCCCGACATCGGTGTCGCCAGGCCCGAACAGTTGCACGTCCTGGCCATTGAGTCCGTTCTTGCGGTACTTGCCGATGATGCCATCAGGGCCCATCAAGACAGCGGTGTTGTAGAAGATGCCCGTGATCGCATCCCTCTCGGCAATGCCCACGCTCATGATCAGCCCGGTGCGCTTGAGCACAGGGAGCAAGGCCGCAGTCGCCTGCCCTGGGATGGTGTCTACAAAGGGCGCTAGTTGTGCGGGTTCCGTAAAGTCGTAACCACTGATGGCCGTTTCGGGAAAGACGGCATAGTCCACGCCCTCGGACGCCATGCGCTCAGCCGCTTGCACGAGACGTCGAATGTTGCCTTCCAGGTCACCCCATGCGGGGATGAAGTCGACGGCGGCCACCTTCACCGATCGCTGTTCCGCTTGCGCTTTGCCCGGTACGATCAAGGCCATGCTCATCAGGCCTGGAATCACAAGGCTGAGCGAACCGGCCGCAAGCCGCTGCAGCCAACGCACGTGCGCATTGGGCCTGGACTTACCGATCAGGCCGAAAATCAGGATGTCTGGCATGACGGCCTTTAAGTTGTTTCAATTTTACAACGCACCCTGCTAATGACGGGGATGTGATATATTTCTGCATCCACTTCTGCCTGAGCTTTGCTGTGATCAAGGCAGGTGCAGTATCAATCCTGCCTCTGATCTGCCCACGATCGGCTGCTTTTCCGATGCGCAGATTTAACCGGTTCTTTGCCTTGAGCGATGGAATCTGCTGTGACGAATCCTTCCCGTCCCATGCTGTTGACAGCGCAGCGACGACCAATTAAGCTTTACGGGTTAATGTTATTCGTTGAATCCATGTCGCCGGAGATGTCCGGAATTCAAGTGCAACATAAGGATCGACGCAGTTCGCTTCGACATGTTTTGCCGTCGGGAATTCCCGCCAGCCTCCACCTACCATCCGGGCGTACAGGTTTTGTGACCTTGAGCGACATCAGCAGGGCTGGGGCTTGCATCGTGCGTCGGGGATTGCTTGATGTAAAGCCCGATGATCGAGTCTTTCTCAACATCAGCGACTATGGACTTTTCAAGAGTGTCTACCTGTCCGCTTGTGTGAGATGGATTAACATCTGGAATCAAAAGATTCTTGTTGGTCTTGCCTTTTCGAAAGGTCCCCTGTTGCCTGGCACCATTTTAGATCAATACTTTGACAAAGCGCTGATGGCACCAGGGTCCCAGGAGGCCTGAAGTTCAACACACCAACGCAGAGCCTTCTCAGGGCTTGGCGTGTTGTCGCTGGAGGGGTTGCCCGCCAGAGCATGGACAAGGGTGATGTGGATGGGGTGTGGCGCCGTTTGGTGGTGCAGGTGCTTGGGGAGCACTCCATGAGCCAAGCAGATCCCAGTCACAGCAACCCTTTCTCGTCATTGTGTTCAATGTTGAGAGCTGGTGAGAGCGGCGTTGGTGTTCAGCTGGAGTCAGTCATCTCTGGTCTGCTTGCCACATTTGACGCCTGGCCATTCACAGTTGCCCACCAGAGTGAGCAAATTTGCCCACTTTGAGATGGATCGGCTTGGGTGGTGTTCCTGATTGGGTCCTGAGGCTTCGCCAACACGGGGTTCTCCTCCGCCACCAGCCAGAAGAGGCAGGCGGTGGTGACGCGCTGCTCATTCGGGAAGCGCATCGTGCTTGAGCGCCTCTGCTGACAGGACTGCTCGAAGGTCGCCGGCGGCACCCCCATGGTGATGGAGTCGAACGTCATCGCCACTCACTCCCTGGCTCGAGCACCCGACTCAGGGATGCCGACTCGACTCAAGGTTTAAATGGCAGGGAGGAGTGATGCAGAATAATTCTCACACGGCCATCTGGCTCTTTCAAAAAACCCCATGTCTTGTCAACGCTGGTCAGATTGCCATTGGCATCCGTGAAAATCACATTGCCCATGGTGATGGCAAGGGCACCGCTGAGTTGCATGACCTGATTCTCCACCTTGCAAGTGCGCCAAGGAGTGAGGGCAAAACCAGTATCGAGGGGAAAGCTGGGGTCATTGCCAACGAAATAGGCTAGGGCACCAGCGCGGGTCGTGCGGAACGTCTGCTTGCCCGTCGTCAAGGTGGGTTTGAACGCCACTGGACCAAACTGGAAGGCATAGGCTTGGTCGATTGCATCAGCGGCTGTCGCCTTTGCTTTCGTGATACCACCACTGACATAATCGGAACTGATCTGCAGTAGAGCTTTACACCAACGATCTTGAGCACTGAGGACCTGGCGCTCAGTGATGTTGACGTCGAAGACTTGAACGGCTGGCGCCGCGATGACTGGCTTCACAGTCTGGGACAGCAGCCCCAGTCCCAAAGCACCGGAGACAATCACTGATCGCAGGTGGCATGTATTCGTCATCACTCTGGAATCATCAACCTTCAATAACCTAGCAAAGTTTTCTCGGATGCCTCTTCGTTGCCCTTGAATTTCTGGGATGGTCTCATCTCCATCTTCTGAATCGGTTTGCTGTCTCGCCATGGATCTCGGCCACTGCTGAAACGCAGGCGCCAAGTCCTGGGTGCTGGACGGCTTGCCGAACACAGGACCCTGTGGTCATCGGGCCCTCCCTCCATGGGGCGGTGCGGTGACGGCCAGGAACGATGCTGTCTCTGCGGCTGTGCGGGCGGCCACCGTCTCGGCTCTTTCTGTCGCCCAGCACCCCCCAGCGGCTGCCAAGGCTGGAGTGGAGGCTTACCGCAGGCCGACGTGCATCCATAACGCTGCATGAAAGCAGCGATGCTGCCGCGAAGAACAGAGGAGTAAACCTAAAAGATTGCTGATAAGTTTTGCTCAGCAGCTCATCAACCATATGAACTTGAAGCAGATTCTCAACATGTGATGATTCTTTTCTGCCATCGTCGACCTTGAACAATGGATGTTTGAGAATGAGTCGGGACAGAATGGGACTCCTGAATCTGCATGGTTTGATCGGCCTGGATCCTGATGGACTCATGGGTATCGACCGGTCACTACGCGCTTGCGCATCGTTGCTGATCTGAGTGAGGAGCTGTTGCAGGATGCGATGCAGCTCCGCTCTCCCTCCTCACTGGTTTTCCATTCCGTTTCTCTTGCTGTGCCCATCTCCTTGGGACCGGAGAGCTGACTGTCGCATCACCAGAGTCGTTTCACTGCTATGGCTGAACCCATTACAATCCCTCCACATTCATTCCTGGCTTTGCTGCCCATGATGGTGGGTCTGCTCCTGCAGGCGCCCGTCAGCCTGGCCCAGGTTCAGGCGCCTCCCCTCTACGACAACCTCGGTTCGCATCACTATCCCCTGTCGATTCGGAATCGCCTGGCGCAGGCGTATTTCGATCAGGGGCTCCGTCTCTATTACGGGTTCAATCACGCAGAGGCGATCCGGGCTTTCCGTCACGCCGCCAGCCTCGATCCCCGTTGCGCCCTCTGCTACTGGGGAGAAGCGTTGGCGTGGGGACCCAACATCAATCTGGCGATGGACCGTGAGGCGGGACTGCAGGCTTGGACCGCACTTCAGAAGGCACGGGCGAACCTGGCCACAGCCTCCCCGAAGGAACGGAATCTGATCGAGGCGCTTGTCCGTCGCTACGCGGCCGATCCGCCGGCGGAGCGGAGCCAGCTGGACGTCGCCTGGGCCGACGCGCTCGGGACGCTCGTTCGCCTGTATCCGAACGATATGGATCTGCGCACGCTCCATGCAGAGGCGCTGATGGTTCTGAACCCCTGGCAATATTGGAACAAGGACGGCTCAGCTCGTGAGAACACGGCCGAAATTCTGGGTCAGCTGGAGACGGTTCTGCGGATCGCACCCAACCATCCGGGTGCCAATCACTTTTACATCCACGCCATCGAGGAAGTGCAACCTGAGCGGGCACTTCAGGCCGCTGAGCGTCTGGCCGGCTTGATGCCCGGTGCCGGGCACATCGTGCACATGCCTGGTCACATCTATGTGAGGGTGGGGCGCTATCGCGATGCGATCACCGCCAATGAACATGCCATCCACGCCGATGAAACCTACATTCGGGCGCAACGTCCTGGCTTCGGCGTCTATCTTGCCGGTTATTACCCCCACAACTACGACTTCTTGGCCTTCGCGGCCAGCATGATCGGCCGGCGTGAGCAGTCCCTGACCGCCACCGAGAAGATGCGGACCCTCTCCCCTGACGACATGCTGCGCGCTCCGGGGATGACCTTTCTGCAGCATCACCGGACCCGGCATCTGCAGATGAAGGTGCGTTTCGCTCTCTGGGAGTCCATTCTGGCCGAATCGCCTCCACCGGCGGACCTCGGCCATGCGCGCGGTGTCTGGGCCTATGCCCGCGGTCGTGCCCACATCGCCGAGGGTGACCTGGTGGAAGCTGGCCGACTCCTGGAGGAACTGCGGGTCCTGGCTGCAGACCCCAAGCTCTCTGCCCAACGGCTTGAATTCAATACGTCGGGCACCGTGCTGGCGATCGCCAGAGATGTGCTGGCGGCCCATCTCGCAGCGGCTGCGGGGGATTCAGTTTCGGCAGGGCAGCTTTACGAAACTGCGGTGTCGCTGGAGGACGCGATGGTCTATGGAGAACCACCGGAATGGTCGATTCCCGTCCGTCAGGACTTCGGGGCCTTCCTTCTCAAGGTGGGTGAGCCTGCCGCCGCTGAGCGAATCTTCCGTGAGGATCTCAAACGCTTTCCTGCCAATGGCTGGTCCCTGCATGGGCTGGCCAGCAGCCTTCGCGCCCAGGGACGCCAACGGGAAGCGGCCTCAACCAGCGCCGAGTTTCGTCGGACGTGGGAGGGTACCGTCCCCCCTTCCTATGACATGGCCCAGCGTGATTATCAGACATTCATTCTTGAGCCGGCTGTTGAATGATTCCACGAATGGTTTCTCCCACGGAAACCTGGTCGCGATGGACGCCGTATCGGACCCGCTGCCTGTGCACCATTCCTGCAGTGCGTGGGCAATGAACTCGGGTCCAGTGTCCATGCGTTAGTGAGTGGGTGGTGGCGAGAGCTTGAGCCGCTCCCTCGAGCCGTGACGGCTCTTCAGCGGCAATTCCTGACTCAGAAGTTTCCATCGGCCAGCTCGTTGCGCATGGCCTTGTCCAGCTCCGCATCCGCCAGTCATCGCTACTCCTTCGGAGAAGCCTTGGGGCCAGAGCTGCTGCCTGCGGTGGTAGGTGGGCGCAGAGCTTGCCACGGTCCTGCTGACATTGCGACGGTAGGGCCGGTGGGGAACCTCCCCTAGGGGACTGGTGCCGTTTGTGCGGTCCCCTTCAGGCCCATGGCTTTCCAACCCTGCACAGCAGGCTGCTCCTCAAGCCCCGCACCCAGAAGGGGAGGGCATCGGCATGGCGCAGATGAAGCCTGTCCGGGCCAAGCAGGCTGTTGGTCCAGAACCCATCACAGACCCCTTTCAGCGTCTGGGTTGCCGTCTCTGCAAGGGTTGATCCCGGATCGTGGACTAAGGTGAACCGACGGGGCGTGGCGCAGTTTGGTAGCGCGGGTGCTTTGGGAGCACTAGGTCGCAGGTTCGAATCCTGTCGCCCCGATTGACTTTTCAGGGATTGGCCCAGCGGGTTGAGCACAAAATGAGCACAAAACGTCCAGCGCCCTGATTCGGGCAGGCCTTTGGACGATGGGGTGGTCATGCTGCAAAGCGATACTGAACGCTGCTCATTCCCCGTCGTGCGCCATTCGCACAGCGTTGCGGAATGCACTGCTCCACGCCATAATCTGCAGCCAAGCCTTACGGCAGAAGCTTGATTCTGAAGCTGCTCAGCTCGGCCGAGGGATGGTTTCCAGAATTTTGGTGCCTCTTCTGCAGATCTTGCCTCAGGCGTCCACTGGAACCATCACCAATTTCTGCCACTTCCGCTGATGCTCTTGTGGCGTTGGGTGTTGTTACCAGGTGGAGGCGCCATGGAGATCACGATCGGCAAAGCCCGGCGAAGCAGGCTCTCTGATCCCCTGCCCGGTCAGGTCTATGTGGGCCGGCCCAGCCCGCTGGGCAATCCCTTCCAGCTCGGCCGCGATGGAAGCCGCGCTGAGGTGATTGCCCGCTACCGGCATTGGCTCTGGGCCCAGCTGCAGGTGCCCGGCTCGCTGCAACTGCGCGAGCTGGAGCAGTTGCTGGCCCAGGCCCAAGTGGGCCCGCTGGAGCTGCTGTGCTGGTGCGCGCCGTTGGCCTGCCACGCCGAGGTGATCCGCTCTGCGCTGCTCTGGCTGGAAGCGCAAAGGCGTGTCACAGCATGAGCTGTAGGGCTCCCTTTTGTTGAAAGGCAGGCGCGCAGGGTGCCTCAGTGTGCGCGGGATGGCGCAAGGGCTGCGCGAGCGGTTCGGCCCTGGCGGGCCTCCCGCCCTTGCGCTCACCCGCGCAGGCACGTCGGCGTCCTTTGCGCCCTTCCCGATGGCCGCATCCACCACCACGCGCCGCCACAGGTTCTCCGGTCCCTCGCCCGAGGAGGCGATGGTGCGCGATCTGATCGAGCTGCTCGAGGCCGGCAGCACACCCTGGCGCCGGCCATGGGATAGCCGCGGTGGCGGCGTCCACAGCAATTTGCTCAGCGGCCGGGCCTACCGGGGCGGCAATCCCATCCTCCTGGAGCTGGGGATGGCCATGCGGGGCGCTGAGCTGCCGTTCTGGTGCGGCTTCGCCGAGGCGAAGAAGCTGGGCCTCTTCCCGCGCAAGGGATCGAAGTCGGTTCGCATCCTGCGGCCCCAGCTGCAGTCCAGCGAAAAGGAGGGCAGCGAGGGTGAGCCGGTGCTGCGCAGCTGGGCACGCTACCGGCCGGTGCCGGTGTTCAATGCCTGCGATCTGGAAGGCGAGGCGCTCGCCGCTCTGATCGAAGCCCGGCTGCCGCAGGTGCAGCCCAGGGCACCGCTGGAGCGGATCGAGCAGGCCGAGGAGGTGCTGCAGGCCTGGGAGGTGCCGGTTGGCTGGGGCGGTGAGCGGGCCTTCTATGCCCTCGGCGCCGATCGCATCCAGCTGCCCGAGCGCGAGGCCTTCCACTCGCCGGCTGCGCTCTATGCCACCTGGGCCCACGAGTGCATTCACTCCACGTGCCACGAATCCCGCCTGAAGCGGGATCTATCTGGTGCGTTTGGCTCCCGCGGCTATGCCCGCGAGGAGCTGGTGGCCGAGCTGGGCAGTGTGCTGATCGGCCAGCGGCTGCAGATCGGTTGCGAGCTGGCCCATCACGCCGCCTATCTGCAGAGCTGGATCTCTGTGTTGCGCGAGTCCCCGAAGGTGCTGCTGCAGGTGATCAGCGAGGCGCGCCAAGCGGTGGATCTGTTGTGCCCGGAGGCGCCCTGTCCCGAGGAGCCGGCCGGAGATCCAATCCCTGCAGCGGCATCGGGAGGCGGAGCTGCGGATCCTGGCCTGAGGCCACCGGCTGAGTCGCTCAGGCCTTGAGCTGCTCGCGCATGGCGGCGGCGAGGTGGCGGTGGCCGTTGCTCTCCAACCAGTCGCTGCAGGCAGCCAGCATGCGAGCCGCGGCGTGGCGGGCGTACTGGTGGCGCATGAAGGTCGACGGGTTGGCCTGCTGGATGGCCAGGAGCGACCACCGCCTCACGAGGCTGCGCTCCGGCAGGAGGAGGGTGTCGACGGTCTGCTTGTCAGTGCCAGTGCAGAGCAGATCCATAGCCATGAGGCTGCTATCGCTGCGAAAGGCTAGTCGGGGTCAGTAGGGTAAGACAGTCGCTTTAGCGACGGGATCGGTTCGCGAGCCAGAAGAGGCGGTGGCGGCCCTCCCCATCCTGCGGGCCTCGCGCAAGGGCTTCGCGAGCTGGCCTCCGCCGGCTGCTTTCTGCCCACAGCAGCTGGTGCCAAGGGCGCCGGCCAGCCCTTGCGCGGGCCCGCCGGGAGGTCGGGTCCTTCACCGCTGCGGCCATGGCCGGTGTTCAGATCCTTCTTGATGTTCAGCGCAGCGGGATCCGCTGGCGCGTCACCCTGCTGCCCAGCTTCCGCCCTGGAGCCCGTGCGCTGGTGCTGTTCGAGAAGCGGGGCAAGGCCGGCCGGCTGCTGCATTGGCAGCAGGCCCACTGGAGCCCGCTGCACAGCGGCAGCTTCCTCACCCCCCGGGAGCAGGTCAGCGGGGGTTTGGTGCCGCGCTGCCTGGTGGAGCGGATCGAGGCGCTGCTGCGGGGTGCGCCGCTGCCGCGGCGGCGCAGCGAATGGGGCCAGGTGCGAGGGCGTCTGGTGCGCCTGCCGGTGCGGGGCGGCGGCCCCGGCGGCTGAGGGCCACGCTGCTGCGGAGAGCAGGCCGGAGAGGCTCCATCCGTAGTAGGACATCTGTACTGCTGCGGATGGGGACGATGCTGGCCGAGCTGCCCCTGGGCCAACCGATTCCTTGCAGCGTCAGCGCCGATGAGGAGGGTTTGGATCTCCACGGCGCCCTGGTGCCCCATCCAACCTGCAGCTTCTACATGCGGGTCAGCGGCCATGGGCTGCGCAGCCACGGCATCCACGACGGCGACCTGCTCGTGATCGACCGCAGTGTCGAGCCCCGCAGCGGCGATGTGGTGATCGTGGCCCACCGGGGGGTGTTTCTGCTGCGGCCGCTGCGGTGTGAGGGGGAGCAGTGGCTGCTGGAGCCGCAACGCGCCGGGGAAGCGGTGATCGTGCTGGATCTGGAGTCGTTCGATCGCTCGGGACTGTTTGGGGTGGTGGCCCATGCGGTGCATCACCTGGCCAGGTCGCCGTCGCGGCGGCGCTGAGATGGGCGGAGCACCGCAGGCGCCCGTTGGGCCCCCGTCCCGTCGACACCACGAAGCGCGTGTTTGCTGTTGCGATGTCCGCAGCCCTGCGCTGGCACGCGTCGTAGGCGGCGCGCCGTTACTGCCGCCTTGGCCAGAGCACGCCGGTGGCGGGCCGGCCCGATCCGCCGCCGCCGCCCGTTCCCCCGCCCATGCCACCAGCGGCAGCCAGCTGCTGGGCATAGAGCGGGTGCTGCTGCACGCCGGCCAGGCCGGCGGCGTTGGGGCTCCAGTCCGTGATCAGATCCGGCACGCTCGCCGGTCCGATCAGGGAGGGGGAGAGCGGCGGCAGGGCCATGACGGAGAAGCGATCGCTGAGGCTGCGCCAGCTGAGTGAACCGATGGCCGCCCAGCCACTCAACACAGACGGCGGAGGGCTGGAGGGGAGCCGGAGCCAGAGGTCATCGACGGCGCCACCAGCGGCGCCGAGCTGGTAGTAGGTGCCGCCACCGGCGGGGTCACTGAAACGAGCCAGGCGGCGGGGGTCGGTGTGCTGGTTGTCGCCATTCCAGAGCAGGGGTGGCAGGAGAAGACGGGGTTGGACGCTGTTGAACTGCACCGCACCGGTGGCCAGCGGGATGACCTGCCAGGCGATGGGGGCGTTGATCTGCTGGGTGCCGGAGGCGCCTGAAACGAAGCTGACGACCTCCGGGGACTGGCCGCGCCAACTCCAGCGATCGTTGGAGCTGAACATGCCGATGTAGGCGCGGGCGCGGTGGAACCAGAGGTTCCAGCCGCTGACCGCCGGGCTGCGGAACAGCAGGATCGAGAGGTTGAGGCTGTAGTTGTCATCGCCGGGGCGCAGCAGGGTGGCCAGGAAGAACTCCGCCCCTGGGGTGGCATCGAAGACGACGATCAGGGTCCCCTCCAGCCCCGCCACCGCAGGCGTCCCGCTGGGCCCGTAGTGGGAGAGGCCCCGGTTGGCGCTCAGCAGGGTGGAAGAAAAGTTGCCGTAGCCGCCGTTGCTGGTGTCATCGATCCAGTTGCTGGCCAGGCCCAGGCGCAGCAGGGCGCTGGCGGTGCTGGAGCTGAAGCCCTGGGCCAGGGAGACGTTGTGGAAGCTCAGCACCAGGGGGGAGGTGGGGTGCCCGAGGCGCCACACGAAGCCGTAGCTGGTGCTGCCGGTGGCGCTGGCGTGATTGCGCAGCACGCTGAGCTGCAGATCGGTATTGGCCGGGTTGGCGTTTGCCGCGGCGGCGAAGGCGGAGAAGGCCTCATGCAGCCGCATGCCGACATCGGTGGCGGCGCTGCTGGCCCAGTTGTAGGTGTCCGGGCCCCAGGTGCGGGCACAGGCCGTGAGGGTCATGGGGCGTCGATGAGACGAACCGCCAGGCGGCTGGGGCCAAAGACCAGCCACTCGCTGCCGTTGGCGGCTTTGAGGTAGCCGCCGGTGGCGAAGGTGCGGTTGTAGGTGCCGAAGTCCGCCGGCAACACCACCGGATCCCAGCGGCGCAGCGGCGGCAGGGGGGTGACATGGACGATCGAAGGGGTTGCCAGCATCCAGGCCGAAGGGTGGCGCAAGGCGAACGGGGGCCCGTTAAAGAACTCGCTCCACAGGGCCGTCGCGAAGATCTCCCTGGCGGCGGCGAGGTTCCAGGCGACCATGCACTGGAGGCCGCCCATGGTGGTGTTGTGCAGGTGCCAGAGGCCTGAGGTGACGTCCTTGGCGATCAGCAGCACCACCGCCTGGCGGGTGGAGAAGGTGTGCAGCGAGAGGCAGAAGCCGAAGTATTCCTGACCCGGAGCCAGGCTGCGCACGACCCAGGCCAGGGCCGGGTAAGGCTCCGCGGGATTGAGGCTTGATGCCGGGGCGTGGAACTGGCCGCCGCTGAGCAGGCCGTGGGCGCCGAGGCCGCCGTTGGGGTTGTGGCCGGCGGCCAGGCCCACCGCTGTGGTGGCGGTGGTGCCGGCCAGGGTTGCGACCCACTGGCTCATCAGCTGGACAGGGGCACCGCCGCTGGTGGCGGCGAGGGTGGCGCGGATCGTCCAGCCCAGATGCTCGGCATCGGCGGCCGGGCCGGTGAGCACCTCGAGCAGCTGGGTGGGGTTCTGGGCGTTGGCCGCCACCAGCCAGCTGGCCAAAAGGGCCTCCACGTCGGTGAAGAGATCCGGCAGCGGGAAGCCCTGATCGCCGCGGCGGGAGAGATCGGTGAGGATCGCCGCCATCAAAGCGCCAGCAGCAGGCTGCTGATCGACAGCATCGCCTCGATGGGTTGGCCCTGGTCGGTGCGCAGCCGGCCATGCAGCAGGGCGGCGGGGGGATCGTCCTGGTTGGCCCAGCTCACCCCCGGCGGCAGGCGCAGCACCGCGCTGTCTTCTGTAAAGACGGCATCGAGCACCACGCCAGCCGCCGGATCCGGATCGGCGCTCTGGGGCCGATTGGCGTCGGCGAGGGCGGCGGCGTCCGAGACGTAGAGGCTGAGCCAGGCCGGGATGTCGCAGCTGACGAGCAGCAGCAGCCCGGCACTGCCCAGCCGATCGAAGCTCAGTGGTGCCACCTGGGGGCCGGCGGCGATCGGGAGCAGCAGGCTCTGGCTGAGCCGGCGCGGTCCCTCCTGTCTGGCGACCCAGGGCATGGCTCAGGGCACCACGGCGATCTTTCGAATCGCCCGCACCGTCTGAGCCGTGGTCTTGCTCAGCGGATCCCAGTTGCCGTAGTACCAGTCCTGCACCTGGTGGGTGGTGGCCGAGTCCTGGGTGGAGGTGCCAATCCCGCCGGAAAAGAACGCCTGGGCGCCGCCGGTCGTAAACAGCGCCACGGCGGTCTGGGCTGGAATCACGCCGGAGTAGTTGGCGGTGGTGGCGGGAATGGCGTAGGCGTTCGCCCCGAAGCCTGGCGTGCTGCCCTCGCTGTTGTCCGGCTTGAAGCGCCGGTAGAGGATCTCCAGCTCGTAGAGGGCCGGGATGTACCAGTCGTCGTAGCCGCCGATGGAGAGCGCCCGGGCCCATTGGTTGGCCGGGTGGGCGGCGTCCTTGGCCGCCTCGCTGTTGGCGAAGCCATCGAAGCTGCTGCCCGTCCCGGCGGTGGCGGTGTTGGCGCTCTTGCAGGCCCTGGAGCTTTCGCCTGTGGCCTTGGGGGCAATGATCAGCGCATGGCTGGCGATGCCGTTGGCGGCCTGCGAGATCAGCCCGCCGTAGTAGCCGCCCTGGAAGGCGGCGCCGATCGCCGGCAGGTTGGCGACCGGGAAGCCGGTCGGGGGCGGCTGCAGCTGGTGCACCTCACCGCTGACCAGATCGAGATAGAGATCGCCCACCAGGGCGGTGGGGATGGAGCCAGGCGGGCCGCTGCCAACGAACCAGCCGCTGCCGCGGGGGCCGGCGCTGCCCGGTGCTCCAGCAGGTCCCGGCGGCCCTTGGATCGAGCCCCCATCCACCCAGCTGCTGGTGTCCGCGTCCCAGACGTAGAGCCGGTCGTTTTGATCGGCGACGACATAGGCATGGCCTTCCTGCAGGCCGTTCGTGGGCAGGGCGGCAAAGGTTGGAACGCTGCCCTTGAAGTCGATGCCCATCCCGGCGGGGCCTGGCGGGCCTGCTGGCCCGGGGCCGCCGGCCTGGCCGGGAGGCCCCGGCACGCCCTGGGGGCCGCGGAGGGAGCCGGTGTTCTGCCAGGTCATGGGGCGAAAGCAGGACGTGCCTGCCCTCTATTGCCAGCCCCGCAGGGCCAGCGGAGGCCGCACTTACCGCTCAGGTGAGCAGCCAGGCGGTGCCGCTCCAGCGGCGGGCGGGTTTCGCCGTCCAGGTGCTGCCGGTCCACACCAACACCGGCCGGCTACGCCAGTCGGTGCCGCTCCAGAAGCGCAGCTCGCCCCCGGCTGGCGGTGGCGGCTGAGGCGAGAAGAAGTCAGCCGTGATGAGGTCACCGGCCGGGCCCCGGTCCCAGCGATCGGAGCCACCCGGGAAGGGAGGGCGGGCGTCGCGCTCATGGCGGGCCATGGCTCAACCGGCGATGAAGCGGGCTACACCTTTGGAGATGCCCGTGGTGGTGGCGGTGCAGAGCTGGATGAGGCAGAGGCAGGCGTCGCTGTGGAGATCCGGCAGGCCAAGGGCGGCCCAGTCGAACACCTCCGCCTTGTTCGCCACCACCGTGAAGAACCCGGCGCGGTAGCGGCTGCAGGTGACACCGAAGTTGCCGGCGGTGCCGCTGGTGGCACTGAGCTGGACACTGTTGACCGCCTTGATGCCGGTTCTGCCCTGCGGCGGCAGGATCTGGTAGAGCCCCGAGGCGCGGCTGGTGGCGACCAGCGGCACCGCCACCACCTGGGTGCTGTCGTCCTCGCAGACCACGCTCACGTTGGCGGTGACGGCCGTGGAGCCGGTGTCGGCGTACCACTCCAGCCACCACTGCAGCTGGCTGAAATCCCCAAGGCCGATCCGCTCTGCCGCAACGCCGGCCAGGGAGAGCGGCAGGTTGGTGCTCTGGAGGGTGTTGAGGTTCCCCACCAGTCCGCCCTGGTGGCAGAGGCGGTCGTGAATCTCCAGGCTGCCGGTCGCGAGGCTGGTGGCCACATCCACCCAGCCGATGTAGTTGCTGGAAGGCTGCGGCTGGGGCAGGTAGTTCAACGAGCCCAACAGGGCGTTGGTGCAGGCCGCCGGCGCGGTGGGGATGGCGCCCTGGCCTGGCTGCCCCGTCGCCCGCCAGAGGGAATAGAAGCGGCCGACGACGGCGTTGCTGATCGAGGCCTTGTCGAACAAGGAATGGCGGGAGTTCGCCAGGGCGGCGATCAACTGGTCGCGGGAGGTGATGGCCATGGTCAGGTGGTGTCGATCCAGAGGTCACCAGGAGCTGGGTCGGGTGGCGGCGTGGGGCCAACGGTGAGGCGCGAGGCGTTGAGCTTGGTGGCCAGGGCCTGCTGCAGGTCGATCTGGTCGCCGAGGCTGCCGCCGATGGCGCCCCAGCTCGGCGACGGGCCCGGGGGGCCGCGCAGCGAATCACCGGTGGGGGTCCAGCTCATCAGACCTCCAGCTCGTAGATGCTGCCGCTGAGCCGATCCAGATACAGATCCCCCGGCGCCGGCGGCGGCTGCACCTCCTCGTGCCACTGCAAGGTGGGTGGACCGTCACCCGAGTACCAGCGAACGCCGCGGCTGGCCACGCCGGAGCCGTGCATCGCCACCAGCGCCGGCTGGCCGTCGACGGGGCTGGGCAGCAGCCCGAGGCCGCCCTGCGGATGGAGGCGCAGCTGCCACTGCTCGTTGCGGCTGCCATCGAAGGCGTTGCCGCTCAGGCCGGCACCAGGCACCAGGGCCAGGCCCACACCAACGCGGGGCGGATCGTCACCGGCCCGCGGTGACGTGATGGGGAGCGGGCAGCTGTGCAGCGCCACCTCAAGGGTGGCGACCAGGAGTCCCACCTGCACGGTGACGCTGTGATCCTCGATGTCGGTGTAGAGGTGGCGGGGTTCCGGTATCCGCTGGTCGTAGGGCGTCCAGGGCACCGTCTCGCTGCTGCCATCCCCCCAGGTGATCTCGATCGGCTGCGGCGGCAGCGCCCGAGGGTTCACCAGCAGCGCCACGGCGCGAGAGAGGGCCGGTTCATCCCAACGCCGCGGGGATGGCATCCAGCTGAGCTCCAGATCGAGGGCAGGAACGGGTGCGGTGCGGAAGCCGATGGCCAGCCAGCGCGGCACCTCATGGGGCACCACCCACTCGCCCCGGCCGGGGCAGCCGAGGGGTGGCAGCAGGCGGAGGCGATCGCCGTTCTGCGGTGGCGTGGAGGGCAGCGGGTAGGGCATCGCTCACGCACCGGGCTACTGACCATTGCCAGCGGCAGAACGCATGGCGGGTCTCAGATCAGGAGGCTGGGGACCAGCTCCTCGCCCTCGCTCTGCCCGTTGCCCTCGCCCTCCGCCTCGCCGATGCCCTTGCCCGGGCCGGTGCTCTCGGTCTTGATCTGGCCGTCGTGCACCTCTGCGTCCAGCAGCTCCTCCGCTGCGGCGAGCAGCTCAGCGCGGGTCTGGCTGCCATCGAGCAGCACCCCGAAGCGCTCACGCACGGCGGCGACAATCTGGGGCTTGGTCAGCCGCTCCAGCTCCAACGGTTCAGCAGTCCTCTCGCTGGCCCCTTTGTCCTGGCGCTCCTGGTGGTCCTGGCCGCCGGTCTCCAGCAGCAACCCAGCGGGCAGGAGTTCGTCGCCCTCTGCTTCCAGAGCGGCTGGTTCCCCGTCCTCCTCGTGCTCGTCGTCCTCCAGCTCCAGTTCCGGCTGGGGCGGGTGAATCGTCCAGCCCAGGCGGCGCCAGCCGTCGGCGTGGACCGGGTAGATGATCCGGTCCTGTTCGCCTTCCTTGGAGATCAGCAGCATCCCGGCGGGGGCCGCCAGTCCGTCCTCGATCGGTGCCATGGGTCGGCCCTCAGAAGGTGAGGCCGGCATAGGCGCCGGCAGGAGCGACGGTCACGTCGCTGGGGTTGGTCATCAGGCAGCGCGCGAAGACCACGCTGTAGGCGCCGACGTCGTCAGCATCGGCTGGTGCCACGGCGAGGTTGCCGCCGTTGAGTGGCGCCTCGACCCGCCCACCGCCGGCGGGGATCGCCACCTCGGCGGCCTGCACCCAGGTGCCCATGGTCCCGTTGAGCAGCTCGGGGGCCACCTCCAGGGTGAAGGTGACAGCAGCGGCATGGCCCGGATGGGAGGCCACGAAGGTGAAGACATCGGCCGCATCGAGCGGCGTGCTCAGTTTCACGGTGGTGCCGCCGGCAATGGTGCGCTCGTTCGGATCGGTGGCGGTGTGATTGATCCAGCCCACCAGGGTGGCGGCGGCATCAATGGGTCGGCTCATGGTCGTGTCCTCAGCAAAAGGGGGATCAGCAATGGCGTGGAAAGGGGTCTGGGGTTGCGGGCTCAGTTGACGGCGGGGCCGATGTTGAACAGCCGGCCCACGGAGCGGTCGTTGCAGACCGCGAAGCCGACGTACCAATCCACCCGGGTGCGGAAGACCGGGGCATCGGGGACCTCGCCGAAGTCGCGCACGGAGATGCCGTAGCGACCCTCGAAGGGGCCCTGCAGACCGGTGACCATCTCGTCGCCGAAGGCGCAGCAGTAGAAGCTGGTGGTGCTGCCGGCTTCCCCGAAGCCGAGCACAGGATGGCCGTTGGCGTCCTCATCCACGCAGAGGATCTCGGTGTCCTCGAACCAGTGGCGTCCGTCGATCACCTGGTAGAGGTCACCGCCGGCCTCACGGCTGGCGTGACTGATCTGGCGCCGTCCTGCCTTGCTGGTGAGCAGCACCTTCTCACCGCCATTGGCGTTGACCGAATCCACCAGCGATTCGAGCCTGGTGAGCTTGACGGTGCCGCCGTCGTTGTCGATGGTGCGGGGCCCATCGGGCACCAGCCGCTTGCTGAGGCCGTTGAAGGCGCGTGGATCGAAGCTGGCGTCACCGTTGATGATCGCGGCCTCCAGCGTCATGCGCATGGAGCGGACCTTCTGCTCGGTCTGGCTGGCTCTGGCCTCGGCGCCGTTCATGTCAACGATCGAGCGGTCCACATCGAGGTCCCCCCCGAAGAGATGGACGAACTCGGTCTCGTTGGTGATGGCGCCGTAGCTGCGGCGGTAGCCCTCGTTGACACCGCGGAAGCCGACGCGGGGCAGCTTGATCTCCTTGGGGTACTTGAGGGCACCGCCGGAGAGATTGCGGAACGGCAGCCGGCGTAGAAGCTCACCTTCCGCGAAGGTCTTGGTGACAGCGAGGCGATCGACCCGCGTCTCATGCTTCATCGCCTCGATGAGGGTGAGGCCCATGGTCACTCCGGGAGCAGGGGCTCCAGCAACGTCACCACCTATTGCCAGGAGGGGAAAGGCGCCTGCGGGAACCGGTTTGAAAGGGGCAGGCGGCGGCCTTCCTCACGATCTGCGGCGGTGCAAGGGCTGCGCAAGTCGGCGCCGCTGCGCTCCGCCGACCCTTGCCCGCGCCGCAGGTCCGCTCGGGTCCGCCTGCCATCCCCCTTCATGGCACTCCAGATCCTGCTCATCCAGCGCAAGGCCCTCACCCACAGCGATCACGTCTGCACCTCTATTGGGGTTCACGTTCCACCCGAGCCCGTGCTCAGCTCTGAGTTGCTCGGCTGGCTGTGTTTCTGCCGCCCAGAATCGCTCACCTTCTCCCGGGTCGGGCCGATCGTGGTCGCCCACGGCGGCGCCTGGGCGAAGGCCCGCGAGCTGGAAAGCCTGCACTGGCCGCTGCTGGGCGGCACCGTGATCCACGGAAAAGCGGTGGGCGTGTCCCGCCGTCTGGCTGAGGGCCAACACGAGGCGCTCAGCGAGAGCGAGGCGCACCATGCCAAGCGCATCCTGTGGAAGCACTGCTCGGCGCTGGTGCAGCGCTGTTGCCCGATCCATCAGGCCTTCGAGCAGGGGCTTCCTTGGGATGAGCTGCAGCACTTCCGCGCCAGCGATCACGCCGGCCAGGCCGAGATCGTGCAGCAGAGCCTGCAGCGCCGGCGCGCCCTGCAGGTTGCCGCTGTCCGGGCCTGATGGCCGGGGCGGAGTCGCCCTCGTGGTGGCCCCGCCTGAGCGCTGTCTTGGCAGCAGGAGTGGGGGCTCCCGGGATTTCCAGGCCCTGGCCCCTCTGGGGGACTGGCTCACGCAGGTCGCTTCATCGTGCGGGATGGCCTCAAGGGCTGACGCGAGCGGCTTCGCCGCCCTTGACCCCATCCCGCGTGACCGCTGGCGTCCTTCGCTGCGCCGGCCATGGCCACCGCTGCCCGCATCCGCTCCCTCTCCCACCACAGCTCCGCCTCGTTGGAGCGGTTGAGCTTCATCTGTTGCACCACCTGTCCTCCCCTGCCGCGCTTGGGGGGGCTGGCCGATGCGCTGCTGCTGGAGCGGCAGCTAGCCAATCCGCCCTCCTGCCCGGCCTGGATCCGGCCTGAGGAAGTGCCGTATTGAGTCCCGCAGGCCTCAATGGCCCGGCCTGGCGGTCCTCTCCGCCAGGCCTTTCTTTCGCTCTGGCAACAGAAGGCAGCTGCTTTCAGGCCGTGGCCACGATGTCGCCCCAGCGGTTCCTCGACCGCTTCCTCCACTTCAGGGCTCAAGAACAACAAGCGCGGGGCGTGCTGCTGCTGCACCAGGCCATCAGCCAGCTGAAGGGGGGAGAGGCGATCCTGCGCGAGGAGGCGCCCTGGGCTGTCGCTTTCAGCGAGAAGCCCGCGCAGCCGGTGAGCTCTGCACTCCCGCCGCTCGATCCCCGCGGCAGCGAGGAGGCCGGCCTGGCCGGGCCGTTGATCCCGGCACCGGTGAAAGCGGGCGATTCCTACCTACTGGTCAACGACCGTGACCAGGACATGGAGGCCTACGACCACACCGGCAAGTTCCTGTGGCGGGAACCGTCCCTGGCCCGGGGCCAGGGCACCGACACCGAGTGGCGTCACACCGGCACCGACACCCCGCCGGGGCTCTACAAGCTGGGGACGGTCTATCGGGACTGGGAGAAGAACCCCAACCCGCCGAGGGACGCCACCCTGATGGCCTATGGCTGGTACAGCTACGACATGGTCGAGCTGGAGGGCCAGGAGCAGAAGCTCGGCCGGGCCGGGATCATGCTCCATGGCGGCGGCACCGGCTGCGGCTGGCCCGGTGCCTGGGAGCCGCGGCAGACGCTGCTGCCCACCCTTGGCTGCCTGCGGGTCCACAACGTGGTGCTGCGCGAGCGGATCCTGCCGCTGTACGAGCAGGGCACCGTCTATGTGGGGGTGTTCCAGGAAAAAAAGTAGCGGCGGGGCCAGGTCCGGGGCCAGGGCCTGAGCAGGAGTCCGGCCTCAGCAACCTGCAGCACTGGCTCCAGTTCCTCACCAGCTCTGCGGTCACCAAGGCCAGCGCCTGGAAGATCGCCCCGCTCAGTGCCGCGGAGGCCTGCGGCTTCCTGGCCTGCGTGATCGTGGAGACCGGCCAGCCCGATCTCGAGCAGCTGGATGTGACGGAGGCCGGCAGCGGCAGGGGCCGCGGTGCGATGCAGTACACAGGGCCGCGCCGGGTGGCCTACGAGCGGGCCCGGCAGCAGGCGATCGCACTGCGCATCGATCCCAACAGCAGCGGCTGGCAGCAGCGCTACTTCGCGGAGGAGTACGCCGGCCTGCACGATCCGCCGGAAGGATCGCTGATCGGCTGGTCGCGGGTGTTCGAGCAGCGGCCAGCGGGGATGGATGCGGAGGCGGCAGCGGCCTACTGGACCGGCTCCGCCGCCAAGGGCCAGGGGTACTTCCGCCCCGGTGTGCCCCACTTGGAGCGGCGGCAGCAGCAGGCAAGGCGGCTGTGGCTGCTGGTGCAATCCGGCGCCCTGACGCTCAGCGCCCCGCCCAGAAGCTGAACAGGCGCCGCCAGATCGACGGGCGCAGCATCCTGCCCCGCACCAGCCGGCTCAGCTCCCGGTAGATCGCCTCCAGCAGCTCGCCGTGGGGGAGTGCCTCCGGCACATCTGTGGCCGCCAGCGGCGTGTCGAAATGGATGTTGAGGATGCCGATCGGGGTGCCTTCCAGCAGGATCAGGCGCCCGTAGAGGAAGGTGATGCCGTTGCGCTGCAGGTAGTCCTGGCAGGGCACCGGCAGCAGGCTGCTGAGCCGCACAAGGTGCCAGCTGTCGGCGCCATGGGCGATCAGGACCTCCAGGTCCTGGCGGATCCTCTCGATCGGCAGGTCTTTCGACTCCAGCGCCAGCGGCAGCCGTCCCAACGAGACGTAGGAGCTGACGATCGTCACCCGAGAAAAGGCATAGCCGTAGCTGGTCAGCCCAGGGCTGTAGAAGCTGCCGAGCGCCACCCTGCTGGAGCCGGTGAGCACCCCCACCTGGGCCAGGAGGTCGGCCATGTAACGGCTGTCCTGCTGGGTGCCAAGCAGGGTGCCGATGCGGGCCATGACGGTGTCGCGCAGGAAGGCGCGCCAGAGCAGCCAGGCGGCCATGCCAAGCAACAGCAGGCCATCGGCTGAAAGGCTCAGATGCAAGGGCCCCAGGCTCGGTAGTTCCGGCGGCGGCCCCACCACCCCGGCTGGGGGCTCCAGCGGTGGCTCACCTGGGAGCCCGGGTTGGTTGTCAGGTCCGCGCTGCCCGCCGGGCGGATCGGTGCTCGGGTCGCTCATCGGTTCCGTGCGGACGGCTGGCGCGAGCAGCGGCCGGGCGGGGAGTCGCTGGGGCAGGGCTCAACAGCAGTTACCAGGCGGCAGGCGGATCGGCTCGGCCGGGGGGTACGCCTGGGCTTGCCCATTGCTCCGCTTGGCCTCGTTCTGCGTCGAGGCCTGAGGGCACCTGATCCGGCTGCTGGGACAACGCCCAGACAGCCAAGGACCCGCGTGGTTGCTCCAGCTGGCGCCTGCAGCGGGTCAGCGTCCTTGCGAGCTCAGAATGGGACGGGTGGCTGCCTGCCGTGCCGCTCCTCACCGCCTGACTTGCGGCGGATGTCCTTCACCGGCCTTACGCATCCCATGGGCCACCCTGTTGCCATCGACGGCCTCGACGCCAAGGCGGCGCGTCGGCGACTGTGGCTCGCTGCGCTGCACCAGCTGGCGCTTGCCGACGGCGATTTCTCCCCTGCAGAGGAACGGCTGCTGGCGGAGCAGCTGACCAGGGATCTTCCTGGTCTGACCCTCGACGACCTGCACCATCCCGGCGACGAGGCCGTGGTCCACCGCTTCGGGGTCGGCACGCCCGTTGCGGAGGAGTTCCTGCGCTCCGCTGTGCTGGTGGCCCTGGCCGATGGCCATCTCAGCGCGATCGAATGCGAACGGCTGCGGCACTGGAGTGAAGTGCTTCAGGTGGGCCAGGGCTTGATCGAAGACCTGCTCAAGACGCCGATGATCCGTGATGGCTCCAGTGACGTCTGCTGTGACACCCATCAGCACCCAGGGCGTCTCGATGCTGTGCGGCGCTGGATGGATGCGCTGGAGCCTTCCGATCCAGAGGTCGCCCGCTTCCTGGTGCGGCTGATCCCCGCCCAGTGCCCTTTTGAGCGCGACGTGAAGCTGTTCGGCTGGAAGCTGGTCCACATCCCGCCGATGTGCAAGATCAACCCGCTCTACGACCAGCTGGTCGCCTTGCGCTTCCGCTGCCTCTGCCGGCTGGAGGAGGTCGGGGACACCGCGCTGCCCAGCTGAGTCGCCCAGCCCAGCTGGGTGTGGTTTGCTGGGCAACGGAGACATCTCGCGCCGCCGGCTTTCCTCCAACAGTCATTGGATGGATGCAGACGCCCAATAACCACAACAAAGCCCGGAGCGTTGGCCCCGGGCCTTGGGATTCTTGGGTTGAAGGTTCGGAGCCGCTGGCGCTGGCACCTGGGGCCAGGTGTCTAGTGGGACGTTCCGTTGGGTCCGGGGCACCTGGATCGGTGCAGTGGACGGCGACGGCGTGACACGCCTGGAACGTCAGAGATCCGTCGAGAGTGTTGGAGCAGGGGCCGGATCGTCAGCGCGCTCCTGGTGTCTGCTCCGGGGGGGTGTCTTCCATCAATGAAGCCTCCGAATCCCGATGCCGTCACCATCGTTCAGCCCACCGCTGCGGGCAAGACGTTCGTGGTGATCGACACCTGTCTTCATTGGCGGCAACGGGTCTTCATGGAGAAGGGCCTGCCGCTTCAGCCAGGAAGCTCGTCGTCCTGGCGGCGGCGGGGGGTGAACTGGCCTCGCGTGTTGCGGGGCGGATCGGGGTGGCTGCCCCCACCTCTGCCGCTGTCCATGAAGTAGGTGGCCGCCGACTGTCCCACCAGAGCAACGCTGGGCAGCACCAGGCTCCAGCGATGTTCACAGATCGCGGGGCCTGAGGCCCGAAGCTCGCACACCCCCACGAACGCGAGCAGGACAGCGATCTCAGCGGCAACCAGGGCCATGATTGGCCCGGTGTTGGTGGATTGGTGGCGGGCCATCCCCGGCGGCGCAAACCTCACCAGCTCTTGCCAGGACGCTCAGCGCCAAGCCTTTTCAGCGGCGGGGCGCGACGGCAGGGCCGTGGCCGCGGAGGTAGACCTCAACCTCCGCTTTGCGCACCACCCGGCTCTCGCGGTTGTTACTGATCTGCACCTTGCCGCCGTGCACCTGGGCGGTGACGCGCCAGGGCCCTGGGGAGGAATCTGCCGCTGCCGAAGGCGGGTGGGGGGAGGCCACGACGTTTGTCTCGGTCGTCAGCGGTCGCTCCCCAAGGACTGCAGCGAGGAGATCACGGGTGGAGGGAGGCATGACGACATGGAACGAGGGATTGGTAGAGGGAGAGCAAGGACCTGTGGGTTGCGCAGCCAACAGCGGAGCGGTCCCTGCCCTGTGGAGCTCTTGCCACGCCTGGGCCTCGTCTCGCTCAGCGACGGGCGATCGACGCAGCACCTCAGCACTGGGCGGGGCTGCGGGCCGATGGGCGGCAACAGCAAGGGCGCGTCACAGGTTGCCCTCGGCTTGCGGTTCGGCAAGGGCTTCGCGAGGCCGCTGCGCGGCCCCTTGCCTTCACCGGCCACGCCGGGGCGAGTTCTGTCGCGTCCCTCGCCAGTCCTCCCATGGCTGCACCACAAGGCCCCTGCTGCGAAATCCGCTGCGTCATCGAGCATCACTACGCCGATGGCGCCAAGGGCGGGTCCCATCCCGTTGAAGTCCGCTTCTTTGGCAAGCGCGGCAAGCCCGTCAAGAAGCTGCGCTTCGTGCCGGCCGCCAAGGCGCACGAGATCGCCCGCAAGCTGCAGGGCGCCAGGGGCAGCACCATCTCGGTGCTCTGAGCCCATGGGGCTTCGGCCCCCATTCCTTCCTGCTGTTGCCGCCATGGAATGGAGACAGGGCATCCCCATGGCCAAGCCCCTCTTTCGGCTGATCGGGGTTACCACCACCGTGAACTAAACCCATGTGCTCATGCGTAGGTCGCTTCGGGATTGACGCGCCGTAGACATGGTGTGGCAAATCGCACATGTGGTTCACAGGTCCGAGAACCATGACCATGGCTGTTGAGTTGGCGTTAAAATCCATTGGTTTGACTGGTTGGTCTCCGCTTGGCCCGTTGGTTTCGGTCTTGGTTCTCGGAAAGTGAGGCCTGCTCTCCGTGGTTCTAGGAAATCGCCGACTAACAAGTTATGCCATTAAGGGAAGCTCGTGACTGAATGTTCACAGGGAATTAAAAATATACAAATTCACGCGCGGTGTGCCTATCCAATAGTTACTGCTTATGAATTTGAATTCTTAAAGAGTGAGGCTGAAGTTCAGGCTATTCTTCAGCCATGTACCATATACATTATTGCTCAACGACCACTGACGTATTTCCATAATCTTCGCTCTGCCGATGGGTTGTTGACTTTTGATATAGCTGACCGCAGCTCTTCTGGCCCTTTAAAATGCGTTTTTGACCCAAGACTTAATGGATTTGCTGCAGATGATGATGAGCTCCTTGTAGACATCCAGTTCTATAGGTCACAAGCAGACGAGTCGGAGCCGTTCAATTATGTTGCAGGAATTCAGCTAAGGCGACTAGATGGCGACTTCTTGTTCTGGCTAACACCACAGAAGTTTATACACCACGTACTTACTGAACGTCTTAAGGCTAGTATTGACGGCGATATTTTAAAATATATCAATTATAAAGTCCATTACATCGGCCAGGCGTTTTCGCAAGAGATATGGAACCGCTTGACGGGCCATGAAAAAATGCAAGCCATACTTACTAAGGAGTGGACCCTCGATTCAAATGCTACTATGTCATCCTTGGAAATATCCTTGATCCTTTTGGATATTTCTGGATTTGACGAAGCCAATATTTTTCCTTTGTTAAATCTTGGCCTGTCTGAAAACGTCGATCCAATTATTCACGAATTTGATTTCAAAGATGATAATGAATCTTTTGAAAAGTATTGCTTGCCGAAACTTCGAGTGGATGCTGCCGAGCTTACCAATGAGGTTGAGGCTATGCTGGTCAATACTTTCAAGCCACTATATAACATAATCAAGTTTAGTAACTACCCTAATATAGCGAACGGTACACGCTCGGCGGGATACACAAAAAGCTCTCTTGTTCTAGAATCTCTACCAGCAATACTTTCAACTGATGAGTTTACTCAAAATGTCATCCTGCCAACCATGGCATAGCACTGCGCTCCACCCAACGACAACCGCGTAGCGGCTGTCGTTGGGTGGAGCTGGGCATTAGGCTCCCAAACGACTCAGCATCATTCAACAGAGAGGGCCGGAATGAAGTTCAAGACTCGAAACTTGCGCGCAATAGCGGAGATGGTTGTTGGCGACTCGATGCATTTCCCATATCGGTCAAGTTTTTACATCACCCAGTTCTTTGAGGAGTGTGACTTGGACTTCTTCCACGATGGGTCAACACGTTGGGCATGGACTTCTGAGCGTTTAGCAGAACTGCTTGAGGAGCCGCAACCTGCTCCACATGCGTTGCCAGAAAGGTTCGTTCACCTTCTGCGTGTATTGATGCAGAAATCTGATGCCGAGGACGACGACCCAGGCCGAACACATGCGCTTGAGGCACTAAACAAACCTCTCGAAAGAGAAGGCTTCGAGGCGTTCTATGGCGAAGACAACTCGCTTTACGTTCGACACATCGGCACCAAGACTATTTCTATCGCAAACAATCCCCATCGACCATACACGCCGAACGAAAGAAAAAGAAGAGGACAACTTAGCACCTATCTTGACACGTGCTCGGAAGACGAGCTGATTGAACACATCCTGCTACCGCTGTTTCGCCAACTGGGCTACCACCGCATCACGTCGGCGGGCCACAAGGACAAAGCTCTTGAGTACGGGAAGGATGTGTGGATGCGGTTCATTCTGCCCACTCAGCATGTCCTGTACTTTGGCCTGCAAGCGAAGAAGGGTAAGCTGGACGCATCAGGCGTGAGTAGAGGATCTAACGCCAACATCGCTGAAATTCACAATCAAGCGTTAATGATGCTGGGGCACGAGATCTTTGATCCGGAAACAAGCAAAAGAGTGCTTGTTGATCACGCGTTCATCATTGCCGGCGGCGACATAACCAAGCAGGCAAGAAACTGGCTTGGCGGGAAGCTCGATGCATCCAAGCGAAGCCAAATCCTCTTCATGGATCGCGAGGACATACTGAACCTATACGTTGTGAGCACGCTCCCTCTGCCCGAAGGGGCAACACCGAAGCAAAATCGATCCGCATTCGATGATGAAATACCGTTCTAAGACCCCACTGCACCGAACGAATAGGCGGTCGCGCCTAACTGTAGGTTCAACGCTGACAAAAATGCTCCCCATTTTTGCCGGTTAACCTTAGCTTAGGAAGCGTAGTCTCTCAGTGCCGCCGCCACACCCCTCCCCCTACAGCAACGATCCCTGGGGCGCCAGGGCCGGCGCCGCATCAGGTGTTTCCTCGGCCTCGCCAGCCTGTACCTCCAGGGTCTGTTAGATCACCCGGTCGGTGAGGGCATCGAAGTAGGCCGCTAGGGAACCCTGCAGCTCCATGAATTCGGGCCAGAGCGTTTCATTTACAAAGGCCCGGCTCAGGCGCGCCATCACCGTGGTGCGGCGCTGGCCGCGGTAGCGGTAAGGGTAGATGCCGTAGCGGCGCAGTAGAGCCACGAACAAGTGGCGCGACCACTGATCCGCCAGGGGAGAAGCGGAATTCGATCGGCGGCTCCTCGGCCTCCAGCTCCTTGTGGCGGGTCTGGAAGCGCTCGCGGGCCCGCTCGGCCGCATGGCGCTCCCCCTCGCTGCCGGGCCGGGCACGCAGGGCCTCGATGCGCCGCAGCTTCTCCACCAGCTGCTGCTCGGGGCTCGGCCGGTGACTGGCGATCTGATTGCTGCGTTGAACAGCCCATGGTGCTGTTCCAGGTGCTCAGCGAGGTGCGGCAGGCGGCAGATCTGATCTGTCCGGAGGCATGGCAGGGGCTGGCTGTTTTGTTCGGAGGTTACTTGTCGGAGGACCTTGGAGCTGTCATGAACTGATAGTGATCTGCAATCCTGAGCGCGTCCTTCTATGCTTCAGCCCGCCCTTCTCTATGCGACAGGAATCTCCAAAGGCGTTTTTCATCGCATTGATTACTGACAAGAAAGATTCTCTGTCTATCACAATATCAGCATTTTTGAAATTGGGAGTTAATAGACATATTCTCTGATCCCAAAGCATGGGAGGAAGCTCAGGGTCTGAGTCCAACATCTCTGAACTCAGAGGAGCAGCGCTGTTAGATCCACATGGATTTATGTGAAGTGAGCTAGTCAATAGCAAACATCTCTCTCCGGGAATTAGCAGAAAGCAGTTGTCAGAAGGATTGGACTCGGGCAGAATAAAAGATGTAGGATGATTGGGTTCTGCTCCTTCTTCGGCCATTTGACGGAGGGGCTTGCTTTCAATTAGTAGCTTTCCACGGTTTGTGAGTCTAATGGGTGGAAGACTGCTTCTCGCTTTTGTCGATTCTGCTTGCAGATCGTCATCACCCAGGGCTGCATGATCAAGTTCAATCTTTTCAAACCCAGATATTCTGTCGCTGAGAAGAGGAAGTGAAAACACATATTGCAAATGGTTGAGTGAAAGGTCTCCAGGATTGATCGCTCGAGCGTTAAGGAGAATTGATCCGAGAATCTCAAGCGAAGAGAAAGGAGGCAGGCCCCTTGCCGCACTTGCTGTATTGTCTTTGGATAGTATCTTTATCAGACGTTCTCCGACTTGGTCATGCATTGGCAGTAGCCCAGCCTTGGCGAGTGCTTGAAAGTAGTGTTTACGGTTCTTTCCAAATTTGATAAATAGTCTTCTAAGGCAATTGGCGCGCCCTTTTTCTGCAAGATATCCAGATTGAAGCCCCTCGTTCTGATCGGCGCCAAGAGCAAGAATGCCGATCTGAAAGTTGTCAAGAGCTGCGTATGTCTTCAGTAAACGAGCGGCAGAAAGGCAAGTGCTCCTGACTTGAAAGTATAGCTGGCCTGTTCCCTCAAAGTTATGATCCGGGCTGGCGCCTAATGCAGATGCTGTCTCTAGAAGTACCTCTTCCTCAGCAAATAACTGGTCCTCTAGGTGGCCTGGGCGCTCAAGCACATTGCTAACAAAACGTGTCAGGCTCTGCATTCGGCTGCTGTAGGCCGTATTCACTTGTGAGTCAATCCGAGACCCTCCAGACTTATAGAGCTCGCACTTCTCTGCGGCAGCTGCAGAGTGATGGCAGAAGTGGGCCTGAACGACGTAGCTATGACTCTTTTTGATCCGCTCGTGTGGGCCTTTAAGGAAAACAGGTTGGCTGCATTCTGGGCAGCTCCAGCCATCTCGAACCTGCACTGAGCCCCAGTCTTCAAGTCTGAAAACTTTAGAATAGGCTTCATCAGCCGTGATGCGTCTTTGTTCTGGGGTTTGCGAGCAGATAGCCTCAAACATTCCTCTATCCTCCCCACCCAGTCTCCATCAACTCCCGCACGCTGATGGGGTTGAGCACTGATGCACAGGTTTCCCAGGCTGAGTCTTCCACTTTGCTGTATTTCTTGTCGAAGGGGTTGCGGGTGGCGGTGGTCTGATCGATCAGCTCGGCGATCTCGGCCTCATCGTTGAGGGCCACCTTCACCCAGACGTCTTCCAGGGTGTCAGGGATCTGGCCGAAAAGCTCATGGATGGCCTGGAGGCGCTCGGCCAACACACGGTGCACCTTGTCTTCCACAGAGTCCCGGTAGCGCAGGTTGGCGATCCAGATTTGATTGCGGGCCTGGCCGATGCGTTGGATCCGGCCCTTGCGTTGCTCCAGGCGGGTGGGATTCCAGGGAAGGTCGATGTTGATCAGGGTGCCGAGGCGCTGCAGGTTGAGACCTTCGGAGGCGGCGTCGGTGCCGAGCAGAAGTTTGATCTCACCACTGCGCACACGGTTTTTCAGCAGGGTGCGGTCGCAGCGTTGGAAACGGCCGCCCAACCAGAACCCAGAACGGTTGCTGCCGGCATAGAGGCCGATCGTCAGGTCACTGGGAATGTCGGAGTGTTTGGCTAGCTGCTCGCCAACCCAGCGCACCGTGTCGTAGTACTGCGAGAAGAGGATGCAGCCCCGGTCCACCCAGCGTTCGCTCGCATTGGGGTTGGTGCCGAGTAGGTAGCCGAGGATGGCTTCCAGCTTCGGGTCGCTTTTGCTGCCCTCTTTCAGCAGCCTGAGGCAGCGCTCCAAGGACGTGATCTCATCTGTGGAGAAGTTGCGGAACTCGCTGTAGCCCTGGGGCTGCCCCTCGTTACCGAAGAGGTCTTCGTCGATGTCGTCCTCGTCCTCGTCGTCGCCTGTGTCTGGTGAGACGTTGAGCAGCTTGGCCACGGTGTTTCGACCAGCCTCCATGGAGCTGCCCAGGCGGCGCAGCAACAGGGTCTTGAAAAAGCCAGCCCCGCGCATCCGCTTCTGCAGGAGCTCACTAAACGTCTCGGCTTCTTTGTATGCGTCCTTGAGGTAGCCGCCAAGGTTGATGGCGTCGTTGTCGTCTTCCCCGAAAAGCTTCACCTCCACCTTGGGGAGGTAGTAGCCGCCGGTGGCCGGGTTTATCTCCTGCTCCAGGTAACTGCGGGTGCGGCGCACGATGCAGCGCAGCATCGGGTTGAAACGCTCGCCGTACTCCGGTAGCAGCTTGTTCTTGAGTTGTACGCGGCGCAACGCATTGGGCAACTTATCCAGATCCTCAGGTCTGAACTGCCACTTCTTGTCTGGAGCTCGTAGGTGCCGGCGGATCTTCTCAATTGCGGGATCCTCTGAGGAAGCGGGCAGAGGGTCCATCACGAATTGCCAGCCCTCGAAATCGTCGTCTGCCGGAACGCTTTGCTCGCCGGTGGCGATCTGGATCGTGCGGTAGGCGCTAAACCAGCGGCTGGTAGCGGTCTTGCCACCAAGAACCCCTTCGTTGCCGTTGGAGAGGATCGAGAGCAGGTCCCATGCCTCCACCGGGTGCAACTGCACCGGGGTGGCGGTGGCGAACAGCATGCTTTTGGTCTTCTCGCCGATCTGGCAGAGGAAGCTCATCAGCTTGTTGGGCTCTGCCCTCTCATCCACCTCCGGCTGGCCGGCATCCGTCTTGGGTCGGTTGCGGCGCCTGGCCCGGTGGGCTTCGTCGACGATGACGCAGGTGTAGCGCTGGTTGAGCAGCTGTCGGATCGCATCCGGCATCCCCCGCACGATCAGGCCCTGCGACACCAGCCCGATGCGCCTTGGGCATTTGCTGAGCGACTTCACCCCTTCCGAGGGGTGCTCCACATCGTTTTCATCCACCCAGCTGCGGCCGTTCCAGTAGGCAGAAGGCAGCTGCAGCAGCTCCATCAGCTCGTCGCGCCACTGCTGCAGCAAGGGCTTGGGGGCGAGCACCAGGATCGGTCCCCCTTGGGGATCCTCCAGGGCCATCAGCAGGGCAGCCATGGCCAACTGGATGGTTTTGCCCAGTCCCACCTGATCGGCGAGCACCAAGCGAGCCCCGCCGAGGCGATGGCGTTCCAGGGCAAGGCTGGCGAAGTACTTCTGATGGGGCCAGAGACCCTGCTCGCGCCGGTAGATCGGTGTTTCCACCGCGGCGGCGGCGGCAGCCTCCATCACCGAGCTGGTTTGCAGCTTCTCGGGTTCCACCACCTGGCGGTGGATGATCCGCTGCACATCGTTCTGGATGAACGGGCAGTCGGCCAGGGAGCGGGCGCGGTGATCGTTCCAGAGGGCGTCAAACTCCTCCTGCACCCAGGCGATGGTGTCTGGCTCGTCGCTTTCCCAGAGCAGCTCGTAGTTGAGCTTCCAGGCGCTGGCGCTTTCGTTGACGCTGCCGAGGAAGGCGGTGGCGGGGCGATCGGCGTAGCTGATCACGCCCGCCTTGCCGTGAATCAACCCGAAGGCCGTATCGGGCAGCACTCGGATCTCGATCTTGTCGCTGAGCAGGGCGTCGTAGAGCGCCTTGTAACGAGGTAGGGCGTTGGGGGGCGCTAGTTCAGGTTGGCCAGCACACCAACTGCGGCGCAGTGCCGCCTGGGCAGCGGTGGCTGTGGCTAGATCGTCTGGATCGAGATCGGAGTTGCAGATGATCCGCACCTTGCCGCTTACCCCAGTGATCGCTTCTCCAGCGACTTCAAGCAGGCTGGAGCGGAAGTAGCCGGCGATGCGGTCGTAGCTCACAGCCCCCTGTAGGCGTTCGTTGAGAACGCCCTGATCGAGCCGGTTGCGCCTACTGGAGTGGTGCTTGAGCATTAGGCGTCATCGTTCCTCAGGCGGCCGGCCAGGATGCGCGCTGCCTCTGAGTCCTTGGCCCAGCCGGCGGTGTCCTCCGAGTTTCCGAGGGCAGCCAGCCAATCGAGTAGACGCACCATCGACTCTCTGCGGCCCCAGTAGGTCTGCCCGAAGGTGTCACGCAGGTACTGGCGCCCTTGATTGGGATCGTTGTCGGCAGCAGCTGTCTCGCAGATGGCAAAAAGCAGATGGCGTAGGGGGCTGGCGGCGAAGGGGTGGGGGCCACTGGCGCTGGTACGACCTCGGCGAGGCAGAGCAGCAGCTGATTCCACGGCACCGTCGATGGGTGCCAGGAGGCTGGTGCCAAAGCCCGATGGCGTATGGACGCAGGTGCCGTTGGCCTTATCGCTCTTGAGCAGGGGCTTGATGTCGGTTACGCCAAAGCCGCGGGCGAGTTCTTCGTACATGCCCTTGCGGCGTTCACCACGGGACTCGATGTCGACGGCACGGAGGTAGTAGCGCTCAATCAGGCTCAGGTCGCGCCAGGAGTCATTAAGACCTTTTGGGATCAGCTCGTCACAGGCAATTGTGATTGCGCGTTCGATGACTTGCTGAAAGTCGCTCTTTTGGTTTTTAGAGCGGACGGCGAAGACTTCATCGGTGACGTTCTTGCCATCGAGGGTCGAGTATTGGGTGAGAACCTTGAGTGCCGCTGCATAGGCAGCTAGTTGATAGTCTGAATCGTTAAAGTTTGGCTCTCCATCCTCATCAAGAGCCTGCATCGAGGCAATTTGAGCTCGAACCTCGTCTTCAACCATTGGGAAAATGTCAAAGAGGAATCCAGGCTCCGCTGCAGCACGCTTGCGCAACACTAGGCAAACGGTGCCCTGTACATAGTTGCCTTTTTTGATGCCCACCGCATCTGTTTCAGTGTTGATCGTCCATGCTGCGGTGGCTTTCAGTCCTGCTGCCCAGAGAATCATGCCCAATCCGGCCCACACAGCTGGATCTTGATGGGTGAACATAACTATCTGCAAGCCTTTGTCCGGCATGTTGCGGGCCAGGTTCTGATATATCTCCACCATTGAACGACGGAAATCATCGCCATCACCGCGCACTGCAAGCTGTGCTCGGGCGTCTGAAATCCATTCCGGAAAAATTCTTGCGACTTGCTTGTCGTACCAGGACAGGAAAAAGTCGGCGAGTTCGTGATAGTTGACCGCATCAGCGTAGGGTGGATCGGTGATCCAGAGATCACAGGACTCGCAGAGATCGCGAGCGTCTGCATCAATGACACGGCTCTGCGCCATGCTTGGCACAGAATAGGCAATATCTAGCTCCCAAGAAGTAATGAATTTAATAACAGGCCTATTTGAAAAGGCAAATTGCGTATTTAGGGCTTGGTTCTGAAATACTCCGTTGCCCTTTTCGTTCGCTGGGCTAGAATCCCAGCCACAGAGACGAGAGTCCCAGTTCGCAAGTTTTCCTAGCCCCAGCAAGCATCCCACTTTCGCTGCCTTTGTCTGAGCCAGTTCTCCACTGATCTGCGCCAGAACCCCATGGGTCAACAACTGCCTAGGCGTAAACAAATGATGCCAATATTTCCAGCCACGGGTTCGAATCGGTTCCTCGGTTTTGTCACCTCCCTCAGGGATCGCTTTCGACGGGATGAACCCCTCCAGCTGCCATTCTGAGAAGCGTTCACGTAGCAGCTTAAGTACCTTTCCTTCTCGCTCTAGATCGGCTGCATCGGGTGCGGCATAGCGACGTTCACCGCGGCTATTGATCCAGCGAATGCAATAAAGCCTTTCCTGAAACACATCGCCAGGGCGTGGCACAATATCTTCGTTGCTCCAGTGCCGCAATCCTTCAGGGCCGCGCAAGGCTTCGATCGACCACGAGCGGCTGGAGTTAAATGGATCGATTACCCGGCTATTCACAATAGTGGCTCCTTTTTTTGCTTTGTAGAGCTTCAATTCAGCTTCGTTGACGACGGCTATATCTGGTTGCAGTCGGTCTGATCCTGGCACCAGTTCCCAACGGGCCACTACTTTTGATTTCTCACCAATCAGCCAACTCGGGGCCAAGGGGATGTAGTAGTCACATCCTTCTGGCTTGACTTCTACGCAATAGAGATAGGCGTCAGCACGCTCACCCTTATCGTTGTGTTCAATACCCCATGCAGTGACTTGTTGATCAGCGGCGGCAAGGGCTTTTGCCTGCACGCACATCACCTCTTCCTGTATCGCCTGGCCACCACCAAGAAGATTCAGGCTGGCCCATGTCAGCAAGCCAGCCACGGGATTAAGGTCGGAGCCAAAGGCTTCGCATCCAATGCGGGCGGCTTCAAAGGGAATCGAACCGCCACCGCAAAAACTATCGCCCACTCGGGGCGTGTGGCCAAAACTGCGCTGACCAAGTTGTTCGATCAGCCCTTTTAGATTGGCAGCGCTAGTACCCAAGTGATCATTGATCTCCGCCCAGGCTGCCTGAGACGGACCCGCCACATTCTCGGGGCGTTCACACTCGGCGATTCGCTCGGCATAGGACAATCCGTCGAATGTGGAGCGGTCGGCGATTGAACGCCTGCGTTGATCATCAAGCCGTTGGCGTTGAGACTCGGTTAGTTCTTCCAGAATCTCAGCTAAGACAAATTCTTTCTGGTCAGCACTTATTCCGCGTTGCCAACCACTGGCCCCAAAGTATTTATCCTGGATCTGTGCTGGAGCTGCCTCCCGCCAAGCTTTCACAGGAATCTCACCCTTTTGGCGATTCCAAGTGCCTTCATCGTCCATCGTGAGGATCTTGAGAAAGATATGTCGATCTTTTTTGGGATTGTCTGACGCTGGCATCAACATCCCCAGGATGCAGGCCCGCACCAGGATGAGGGGCTTGCGGCCCCACCATTTACCAAGGCGAGTCAGTGTCTGCCCGTTATTGGCTTTGCGCTCTTTGTATGCTTCCGCCGAGAGCCGGGCAATAGGGAATTGGGTTTCGATGAAGGCTTTCTGCATCTCAGATCTCAAGCGCTAGTTGCGAGTGGCCAAGCAGTTCACGGCGAGCTTTGGGTGACATCCCCTCTCCCTTCACAAAGGGGTTATCGGCGATGGCGGCTCGCAGAGCCTTGCGCCATCCCACCCCCTTGTTCATCGCCTGGCCGGTGGTGGCCACTGTCATCGTGTACAGCCACCAGCGCTCTTCCGGTGCCAGCGCTTCCCAGTTGCGCAGGGCATTGGGGGTGTCGTCAATCGAGGCTTCCTCCACTGCCCAGCACAGCACGCAGAGCTCCTTGCCCAGTGAGGGATGCACCGGGATCGGCTTGGTCGGGCTCTTGGTGAGCTTGGCGGTGGCCAGGCCGTTAGCCCGCAGCCGCCGGTTGGCCTCCTCCCAGAACGCTGGCGCCAGGGCTGCCCAGCGCCCCCGATCCAACGACACTCGCAGCGCCGGGTCGGAAGGTGGCGGTGCCGGTAGGGAGGTGACATCTACTCCGCTAAAGCGATCGCCCCGGTATTCGCTGATCGAGATCAGGTCCCCCTTGGCGGCACCCTTGGGTATGTGGATCAGAAAGCCATGGCGGCTCTCCTCTGGCACAAAGCCCAGACCGATGCTCTTGCGTGAAGCTACGGGGGTTCTGGCCATGGCTCAGTCCTGATCCACGTAGCTGAGGTTGAACGGCTCCTTAGTTGCGTTCAGCCAGTCGATCAGGGCTTGCCCAGTGGAGAAGCCCAAGTTGCCGATCTCCATCCGCAGCGTCCCGTCCTGCACGATGTCCTGGAGCTTGCCAGCCACCGTCTTGAGCTCGGCGCCGCCGTAACCGTTGGCCAGCGAGCCGGAGTAGTCCACGATCTGCTCGCCATTGCTGCTCTTGGCAGAAAGTTCCACGTCGTAGGCCAGCACCCCTGGGTTCTGCTCCAGCCGGGTGATCAGGTCCCACACCGCCCCAGAGTCATCGAGCTTGCTCACCTTCTGCCAACGCGCAGGGCGGGTGGCATCAATGGTGCGCACCTCCTCCCCGCGCTTAGGGATGTCCTGCACGATCCCTTGGGAGGTCAGCGAGTAAGTCGGGGCCTGGGCCACGGCGCAGACCTTGCGGCAGTTGTCCGGCACGCGGATCGACCCGTCGTACACCGCCGCATTGCTGCCGATCGGCGAGGAGCCATCCGTTGTGTAGTGGATGCTCACCCCATTGGCCCTGGGGAAGGCCAACAGCTCCACCTCGTAGTGATTCCCGCGGTCATGGAGTTGTTTCTTGAGTCGCAGGGTCGCTGTCCAGGTCTTCACCTCGCTTTGGCGCTCAGGGTTCTCGCTGTCAAATGCCAGGAACTTGTATTGCAGGCCCTTAGCCTCAAACTTGGCCGTCGAAGGCACTGGCGATGAGGCGGTGGTCGGCTCGCTCTCCCCGCTTTCGAACACAATGCTGTCGCAGTGCAGGGGGATCAACTGCAGATAGGTACGGCCATCGCCGTCGTCGTCGCGGCTCAGCTCCCGGATCTCGATGTTGGGAGTCGGCGGAGGGAAGGGCCCCCTGCGCACGTAGTTGCCCTCAGGCCGCCAGCGATCGCGCTGGATCGCGTCGGCCTTCAGGTCATCGAGTGCCGACGTCTTATGCAGCGGCCAGTCGGTGCGAGTCGCAGCTGCCCGCTTTACATCACTCCACAGAGCTACGGCACTATCAGTTGAGCCAAAGAGACGAGCTTCCGCAAAGGCGCGGAATTTGTCATCTGATATTTCAGCCGTAAATTTATTGGCAACTCTCAGGGTCTCTTTGATCGTGGCCTCGCCATTGGTGTTTCCTGCGAAATCTAAAATCACAGAATTAGGACGCAGGGAGCTTTCCCTTGATGGATAGACCAGTTGATCAAAAGTCTCCTTTAACGCAGAAGAAAACTGCAAGCCAATCCGGGCTTGGAGTGAATCATGTGCGCGCCATTGCGGGTCATCTGCAGGTGTGTTCTCGCTTTTGAGGTCAGCCTCGATGCTCTCTAGGGCGCGCGCTTGCCGAGCAGCCTCAAGAATGCGCATGTAGGTGTCCTTCGAGCCGCTCAGGAACAGCACCCGGTTCTTGAATGGCTGCTGCTGCCACCAGTCCTGCCAGTCCTGCGACACCGGAAGCCCATTGGCCTGCCCGCCGGGACGGGTGATGACCAACGTGGTTTTCTCCTGATCGAGCTGCACCTCATCAGGCGGGGGCAGCACCTTCACCACCTGGAAGCAGTCGCGCAGGCTGGGCTCGAAGTAGTCCTGTAGGTGCTCCCGCAGCATCCTCTCGACGGTTTCGTTGTGGAGCGATTGAGCGGTGGAGCGCAGCTTGGCCGCCAGGTTCTGCTGGTTCTTGAAGAACAGCCGGCCGTCCGGTGAGTTATGCAGGTACCAGGCCCGCGTTGCCAGCTTGTCGAGAACGTTCGGCTTGAACGACGAGAGGTCTCGGCCAGGTCGCTGCAGGCAGTCCACCAGTTGGTACTCCCGCATTCCGTGGATGGCGCCAGGAGTAGTGGAGAGAGAGGCCACCAGGATCAGGCGGGCGGCATCGGAGGCATCTGTGTTGCCGTTGGCTTCATCGATCACCTCAACTTCGGCATCACCGCCATGGGCGATGTCGTGAGCGATTGCCTCACTCAAGCTGGGGTTGATCGTGCGCACCTCTGAGGCGAGCTCATCCTTGTTGAGGTCGAGGTCGTAGGGATGGATCAGCTCCAAACCAGCTGCCTTGCCTGAGTGCCAGAGGTCGGAGACGACCATCTGCATCAGGCGGATCACGCCACGGGTCTGCTGGAACCCCTCGTTCTCCTTGAATTTGCCTACCAGCTCCCGCAGGTCGGGATGGAAGGGGTAGGAGTCCTGAACCCGGGTGTAGAGGGACTCCGGGGTTGTGGTGGTGAGCCCCATGTTCACCGCTTCCCGTAGCGCCTCCCGGTAGGAGCCAGCCACGCCATTAATGGCGTTCTGGGGTGCCACCTCGGCAAAAAGGCGTTTGCGCAGGATGTGATACAGCTCGTCGCCGTTGGGATTCACCGGTGTGATCGGCACCGCAATCCGCCGCGATTCACCCGTCAGCTGCTGGATGGCTTTATCAACCGCCTGGTTGATGTTGTCCTGCCCACCGGAGTAGTTCGTGCCGCCCAGGTCGGAGAGCACCAGGCAGACGTTGGGCATCTCCGTGACGGCCACGAACAGGTTGGCCAACGCGGCCGTGGTCACCGTGGCCAGGTTGCCGTTGCCCACCGGCACCGCTACGGCGTATTCCAGATACGGCGGCAGCTCGTCCAGGAAGATCACCAGCGGCTGCTCGCCGAGAAGCTCCTTCCACGCCTGCGGGCCCGGTGCACTCAGCAGGGGGGAAACGTACTTAGCGAATTGCTCGCCCTTGCCCAACTGCTCTGCGATGGAGCCCCAAATCCCCCCGGTGGCATCGGTGCTGCGGCCGTTGAAGCCCACCACCTGGCAGGCACCCAAGCTCGGGGCAGGATTGCCGCCTTCGATCTGCGAGCACACCTCCTGGCGGAGGTGGGGATCCCGGGCCAGCAGGCCCAGGGAAATCATGCTGTGGGTCTTGCCTCCACCCATGGCCTGGGAGAGCTGAAACACCGAGGAGCCAGCACCAGAGCCACTCAGATGACGGAAGGCACGCTCCACCAGAGCGAGCATCCCGTTGGTGAAGTAGTTCTCCTCAAAGAACGCCCCACCATCCACCTCACCCTTGAGGAAGGTGTCGAGGTTGAGCACCGTGGCGCGCCGATCTGCTGCGAAGACCGAGGGGCGGGGGGTGCAAAGTTCCTTAAGAGCCACGAAAAGAAACGCTCCCTATTCGCAAAAGATGGTCAAATCCATGCGTCCGATGCATAAATCAAGCCGTTTCAGGCCCACACGCTGGATCAGGATGTCAGGGCTGCTCATGGCAGGTGGGCAGTGGCTCAAGCGCAGTCCTATTAAAGCCATGTGAGGCCTGAACGGGGCGTATATGCGGCTTTCCCCCTTGCTGACTGAGGTGGCGGGCTTGACTCATCTGCATAAAACCGCAGATTTCTGCGCAGCTCTCACCACAGTTCTTTGCGCTGGTGGGCTGAGTACGAGTCTCGTGGCTGACCTGGGCGTGATGGAGGCGCCACTATTGGCGGCACCGGAATCGCCTTGTCCTCCACCGGTTGGGGCGACAGGCCTCCTCAGCGTGCGCGGCGGGGCAAGGGCTGCGCCAGCGGCCTCGCTGCGCTCTGCCGCCCTTGCCCTCCCCGCGCCTGGCTTCGGCGTCCTTCGCCGGCTTCGCCATGGCGTCCACAGCGTTTCCGATCGTGCTGCACGATCACACCAGAGCGGGCATCCGATGGCGGGTCTCCATCCAGCCTGAGCACCCTGTTGCCGGTGAGGAACTGGTGCGCTTTCTCAAGCGCGGCAAGCACAGCAAGCTCCTCGATCAGCACTGCCGCTGGTGCGCCCTGGGCGGCTGGGCCCGGGGCCATGCCCCCAGCGCCCGGGTGCCCCAGGCCCTGCGGCTGCGCATCGAAGCGGAGCTGCAGCGGCGCCATCCGCCCATGGCGTCGTCAGCGGCGCAGATGTCCATCCATCGCGGCAGCCTGCCGGGGGCCGCAGAAGCGATCAGCTGCGGCGGCATGAGCTTCTCGGCCTTCCTGGCCATGGAGCTGGTCGAGGCCTGTCTGCCGGATCCGTTCCGGCGGATTGCGCCAGCCCGTGGCCACTGAGCACTCGTGCCGGGGAGCGGCTGGCTCTGGCTGGTTGCTCCCCCGTTGTTGCCTTCTGGCCTGTTGCTCCCCGGCGGCACTCCGGGCGTGACGACGCTGGGGCGCTTCTACGCCCTGGCCTGAGCAAGCAGCAGCGCCAGAACCGGCGGCCGGACAGGCAGGCGAGCAGGAGCGGCGGTGGTCCACCGGTTCGGCGGAAGGCTCCCCCATGGTGCAGCGGGCAGCCAGCGGCCGTTCGCTGCACTCACGGGCTGGCGGTCGCCGGGGCGTCAAGGGCAAGACAAGCCGCTGCGCGGCCCTTGACCTCCCGGCTTGCCGCTGCGGAGGGGCGCCGTTCTTCGCCGCACTCCGATGGAAGCCACCAGCCGCTCCCCGTTTCGCCAGGCCCTGGCCTGCAGCCTCGCCCTGCTCTGGGTCGCCACTGAGCTCAGCGTTGCAGCGGGCCGCGCCTGCGGTGCCGCCCTGCAGCGCCTGCAGGCACGTCTCGGCGTCTGGGCCGCCAGCAAGGCCCAGGATCCGGGGTGCCAAGCCGCTTCCGAGGCCGAAGATCCCCAGCAGGAAGCGGTGATCAGCGGCTGGGAGGCTGCCGTAGCCGCCGGGGAGTGGCAGGAGCCTGAGCCGGTCGAGCCCCTGTGCCCCGGCGCCTGGTGGGATCTGATCGATCCCGGCGAGCGGGCCGAGGCTGATCCGGAGCAGCCCCTGCGTTGGGCCGTCTGAGCCGTCCCATCAGAAGAAATCACAGGTTGCCGCTGCGCTGCGCCGTGGCGGCCCCGATCCGCAAGGCTGGACCGACCGCAGGCGAACGCCATGGAGGCCCGCAGGCAACGACTCGCTGAGTTGCGTGTCCAGCTGGAAGAGCTGAACGTCAAAGGCCGGCTGACGGCTCCGTGCTCGCCCGAGCGCGAGGCCGTGCTGGAGGAGTGGGCTCCGGTCTTTGCCGCGGTGCTCGCCCTCAAAGAGGAGCTTGAGGAGTTGGAGTGAGCAGCCAGCGGTCCAACGCCAGCAGCTGCTTGTTCTGACTGTGGAGGCCCTGGCTGCCTGCCACGCTCCGCCCTTGCGCCTGCAGCAGGCTGCGCTGGTCCTGTGGCAGCCCGGCCGAAGGCGACCTGATGAACATCCGATGTCCAGAATTGCTCAGATTTCTGAAGCGCCTGGCGCGGGGTTTTGGTATTTGGGGGTATATACCCCCAAATGTTGATCGTCGTTTATTGATGATTCGGTTGTGTGAATTCCGGTGGGTGTGCAGGTGAATTGCGGCGGCCATTCATCCCGTGTGGTTCCATCGTTGCGCTGGCTTGCGCCGCCAAAGCAAAGCCGACCACGGATCCGTGACCGGCGTGGTGTCTCGTTTCCCACCGGGTACGTGGGCACGCGGATGGTGCCGGGCTGTTGGCTGTTGGACGGCTGCGCCTGCGAGAAGGTGGTTGCCCTCAGCGACGGGCCCCGACCGGCTTTTTGGCGAAGGTGGCCAGGTAGAGCTCGGAGGGGCTCATGGTCTGCAGGTTGTTGATGTTGCCATTGCCGTCGAACTCGGCGATGGTCGCGGCCGGCCCGATGCTGCCGCGCTGCTGGAACAGGAAGCTCAGCACCGGGTGGGTGCGCAGGCTTTCGACGTGCTCGTTGGCGCCGATCGCCCCGTCATCGCCGAGGAGCACGTTGCCCTTGGAGTCGATCGGCTCCAGCTGGTCGCGGCCGTTGCTGTCCTGGGCGAGGCGGAACTCTCCGCCCACCTGCTGCTTGAAGATGTCGAAGAAGCTGCCGCGGTTGTCGCCGCCGGGGCGGCCCTCGGCGTCGATGAAGAGGCGCTCCAGCAGCCGCTCCTTGCGCAGCTCGTTGATCTGCTCCAGCGCCTTGTCGCGCTGCTTGGCCACGGTCCTCACCTTGCGGTCGGCATCGGCCTGGAGCTGCCGCTCGCGGTGGGCGATCTGGTGCTCCAGCTGCTCCTTCTGGCGGTCGGCCTCCTTGAGGCGCTCGTACTCCTCGGGGTTGATCTTGGAGAACTGCCCCAGCTGGCGTTTCAAGGTGCGCAGCTCACGCTCCAGCTGGTTGGTCTTGCGCCGCTCGGCTCTGAGGGCCTCGCTGACGCCATCGCTGGGGGGATCGGCGCTGCCGGCGTCCTCTTCCAGCTCCTCGTCGTCGCTGTCCTCATCGTCGGAGTCGCTGTCGCCATCGAGCGGGTCGAGATCACCAGCGAGCAGGTCGGTGTCGTCCTCCTCGGCAGCGGGCGGCTGGTTGGGCCACTGCTGCGGTTGATCGAAGCTGACCAGCGGCGGCTGCAGGGCCACCAGCTGGGTAGAGATGCGCTTGCTCATGGGTCCACCCATCACGGCTGTGGTTGAAGCGGACGCCCCATCCGGGCTGCGCCCACTCCAGCTATTGCCAGGCGCGCCCGCTGCGGTGGCCACCGGCTTGAGCAAGCCCGCAGCAGCGACGCTTTCAGGCCTCGAGCAGGTTTTCGAGGGCTTCGCCGCCAGGCTGCCAATGAATGCCGCATGTCAGCTGCCGAGCAGCAGTTCAACGCCCTGCTGCTCGGCGAAGCGCTTGTCGAAACTCAGCACCGGCAGGGCTCCGGCGCTGGCGGCTCGGGCCAGGATCAGCTGGTCGGCCAGATCGCCGCCCTGGCGGAACTGATCCAGCGCCTCAATCACCGCGTCGATCCCATCCACCACCACGCCGCGGGTGCGCACCAACCGCTCCAGCAGCGCATAGCGCTCGGAGCGACCCAGGTCGTAACCCCGCAGGACCCAGGCCACTTCTGCCAGCACCACATCCGGTAGGTAGGCCCCGCCGGAGGCGACGGCCTCCAGGAAGGCGCGCTCGGCGATCGGGGTCTGCTGCGGATCGTCGCCGATCAGCAGCCGTACCACCACGTTGGTATCAAGGGTCTTCACGGCCTGCAGCAGCGGCGATGGCGCGGTCCATGTCCTCCAGGCTGAGCACCCGATCCACCGTGGGGCGATGGCGGAAGAGGTCCTCCGGCTCGTACTTCGAGGGAACGAGCACCAGGCGGCCGTGCCTGTCGATCGAGGCCTGCATCCTGGCGCCCGGTGCCAGGCCGAGGGCCTCGCGTATCTGCCGGGGGATCGTCAGCTGCCCTTTGGAGGAGAGGGTCACGGTGTCCATGGCTGCAGTGTAAGGCGGATCGCCTTACTGGCTGGGCACGGCCAGCACCGGCGGGCGGGAAGCTGCTGAGCTGGGCCGACGGTAAGGGTCAAACGCCTTACGCTTGGTTCGTCGGTGTTTTGAGCCATGACCACCCTCACCGTCACCGCCAAGGGCCAGGTCACCCTCCGCCGCGAGCTGCTGCGCCATCTCGGGGTGCAGCCGGGCCAGCAGATCGAGGTGAGCACCCTTCCCGGCGGCCGGATCGAGGTGCGCGCCGCCCAGCCCCCCGGCAGCATCGAGTCCTTCATCGGTCGGCTCGCGGGCCGCAGCCCAAAGGTGGCCAGCCTCGAGGAGATCCAGGAGGCCGCTGCGGCCGGTTGGGCTGGCGAGCCATGAGGATCACGGCCGACACCAACGTGCTGGTGCGAGCGGTGGTGGGTGACGATCCCGCGCAGTCGTCAGCGGCGATCGCAGCGTTGCGTGGTGCCGAGCAGATCGCCGTGGCGCTGCCGGCTCTCTGTGAGTTCGTCTGGGTGCTGCGCCGGGTGTACGCCTTCTCGGTGGCCGACATCGTCGCCGCGATCCGCGCCCTGATGGCGGCGGGCAACGTCAGCCTCGATCGTGCCGCCGTGGAGTTGGGGCTGTTGCAGCTGGAGGCCGGCGGTGATTTCGCCGATGCCGTCATCGCCCATGAGGGTCAGTGGCTGGGTGGCGACACGTTCCTGTCGTTTGATCGGCAGGCCGTGGCCCTGCTACAGGAACAGGGCATCGCCGCCGAGCTGCTCCGCTGATCGTGCTCACCATCCCCCTGGAAGGGGGTGTGCTGCGTGCTGCCGCCGTGGGTGCCGTCAGGCCTCCAGCCTTTGTTTGAGGCCTTCGCCGCCAGCCATCGGCGTGAACCGTCATTGCTGCTGCTGTTGTTGGCCCAGCTTCTGGCGCAGAACCGCTGAATGGTTCTGCGCCTGGCTGGTGCTGCCACCGCCTGGGTCGCCACTGGAAAAGCATCCGATCAGCCCGAGCCGCTCGGCCAGAGCGGCGGGGCTGGCGGGCTGACGCTGCAGCAACGCAAGGCCGACTTGAACCACCTCGCTCTGGCTGAGGCCGAGGGTCTGGCAGAGGTTGTCCAACCTGGCTGCGCTGGCGTCATCGAGGTGTACGGAGATGGTTCGCATCGCGTCTCCCTGGCCGTAACACTTCGAAGGTACAAGGAGTTGGCTGGACCGCTGACCCGGGGTGAGCCCCACGGCCTGTCCTTTGCGCCTGAGGATCAGGGCGTCGATTCAGGAGTCGGCTCCGGCTCAGGCGCATCGAGATAACTGCGGTCGTCCGGGTCGGCGGCCGAGCGCCGAGGCTTGGGCAGGTGGATCCAGCCGTCGTAGGGCAGCAGCGTCTGGGGGCGGTAGCGCGGCACCAGCAGCGCCTGACCCGGCTCCAGCGACGTCGAGGGCCGCACCAGTGGCACCTCCAGCACCGCCGCCACCGGCAACGGCTCCGACCTGGGGAAGAAGTCGTAGGTGGGGGCGTTGTAAAGGCGCAGCGTGGCCGGTGTGGTGAGGTAGAGCTCCGCGAGCGACAGCAGGGTGTCACCACTGGCCACGGTGTGGCCGCCCCAGCGGGCCAGGGTGCTGTTGTTGGCCATCAGCCACTCCACGGTGGTGCCGTACCGGCCGGCGAGGCTGAGCAGGGTGTCGCCTTCGGCGCTGAGCACAGTGTCGAGCGCCAGTAGGTGGGGGTTGAGGCGCCGCAGGGTCTGGACCGTGGTGCCGTAGCGCTCGGCGATCGCCTGCAGGGTGTCGCCTGGCTGCAGCGCCAGCACGCGGTTGGGCTTGAGAACCACGCTGATCTCCTCCCCCAGGGCCTCCTGCAGCTCGGCGCCGATCCCCCCTTCCCCGAAGGGAAAGCCGGCGGTGAGCAGGCTGGCGCCGGCCAGCAGGGCGCGGGGCTGCAGCGGCAGCACACCCGGGCTCTGCAGGGCGCGCAGGTCGCCCAGCCAGGCGGCGCCCAGCACAGCAGGCGGCTGCAGCGCCATCGGACGCGGGGTGATCGTCAGAAGGGGATCGGCGGGATCGGCGATCGGCGGCGGCTGGAACAGCGGCCGGCGGCCCGTCAGCTGCCAGTCAATGGCGGCATCGAGCCAGTCCCACGGCTGGAGCGGTTGCAGGGGCAGGACGGCGCCGCGGGTGATCTTGCCGTCGCAGAGGATGTCGCCGGCGTCCATGCCGGGCCCGGAATCGCGGCCGGTGACGAGCTTGCGCTGCTGTACGAACACCTCCAGCAGATGGCGGCAGAGGCTGCGCGGTTCCTTGGCGCCGGGATGCTCCGGCAGGGGGAAGAGCAGGCGGAGGCAGGCGACCTCCTGCAGGGGGCTGGGCGCCTCAACCACGGATCAGCTGGCCGCCGAAACGGGGCCGCTGGGGCTGCTGCCAGTTGGAGAGGCGCGGCAGGATCAACAGCAGGGCATCGGCATGGCGCTGTCGCTGCGCGGTGCCGCCGAGCTGGGCGGCGGGGGCGACGGGCGGCAGCTCGTACTCGGTGCTGACCTCCTCCATCAGCAGCTCGGTGGCGTACTCGATCACATCGAGCCGGCGTTTCGGCAGCTCCTGAGGAACGGGCCCGGCCGCACCTTTGCGCGTCACCTTGCGGATCCTGGGCGGCGGCGGTGGCGGCGGCTCAGCCGATCCTGCGGGCATGGCCGCCTGATCGAGCAGCGCGATGGCATCAAGGTGGGCCCTGGCACCCGCGATCGCCTCGGGGTAGTGGCGCTCCAGGGCCGCCATCTCGTCATTGATGGCGCGGATCGCCGCCGGTGAAACGGGGATGGCGAGGGCGACGCGGATCGCCTCCAGATCGCTGGGCCGCCAGAGGTGGGTGGTCATTGGTTCTGCGGGACGTGGATGGAATCGCTGCCTCCGTCCCCGGCCGGATTGACGACTCCGGGCATGACGGCGAGATCGAGCTGGTGGCGCAGCTCAGCGCTGGTGACGATGCCGCGCTCGTGCAGCACCAGCCATTCGCTGATCGACGGCAACGGTCGCGGCGGCGGGGTGAGCGGGGTGACGGTGAGCAGGACGCCCGATTGGGGGTTGTGCTTCTCGCCGGTGCTGGCGCACCAGTGCTCGAGCAGCAGGGAGAAGACCGAGGTCTTGCGGGTCGCCAGCGACTGCAGCAACGCGAAGGCCTGACCTGCGGTGAGGCTGATCTCGCTCTGGCTGCGGCCGGGGCCCCGGTTCTCGCTCGGCACCAGCGCATCGCGGCGCATGGTGTCCTCCAGGTGGAGCAGGTAGGCGCGGTGCTCGGCCAGGGAGCGGGCGCGGATCTCCTTCCAGTTGAAGTCGGCGCCATCGGGCAGATCGAGGAAGCTGTTGGTCGAGAGCACCAACGGCTCGGGGGAGCGCCGCTCACCGTCCTCGCCGTGCACCTCGCCGTAGCGGTCCACCACACCGGTGCGCACACCCACCGGCAGGGCGCAGCGGCTGAGCAGGTCCTCGTATTCGGTCTTGAGCCGGAAATGGGTGAGGTACTGGTGGGCCAGGCCCAGATGGGGCAGGTCCCCTTCCCCGAACTGGGCCGCGTCATTGGCGTACCAGACCGCCGGCAGCCGGCGGCAGCCCGTCAGTTCCTGCGGGGCACCGGCAGCCACGGGCCCGTAGCCGCTGGGATGGGTGGCGCAGGGCTCGGCGCGGCAGGAGCTGATGCGGCAGCCATCAGCAGCGAGGGTGAAGGTGGTGTAGATCCAGTCCCCCACGGTCGGTGACGGCAGGATCTGGCCGTCGGCGCCGACCATCAGCACCGGGATGGGGCCGTACTGCGCCGGCTGGATAGCCCGGCGTTGATCACGCCGGTAGCTGAACTCCAACAGGGTGCGGCTGCCGCTGGCGAGGTGCCAGTCGAGCAGATCAGCGCGGGGCACCAGGGCGAGCCGCGGCAGGGAGGAACGATCACCGCGATCGATGGCGGCCAGCCGGTGGCCTTCCGATTCGTGGACCGTGGCGGGCGGCAACACCAGCAGCAGACAGCCGCCATCGCGCAGTACCAGCAGATCGGCGATGAAGAGCAGCACCGCCAGGTCGGTGCCCATCCCGTCAACGTCTCCGACGACCCGCTTGAGGGAGGCGGGCAGCGCCTGCCAGTGCAGGAAGCTGAGCATGCCGGCGTAGGTGCGCAGGGCATCGCGGAAAAAGCCGGTGGGTTGTGCGTGCTGGATGCGCGAGTCGTAGACGGCATCGGGCTCCTTGATCCCTTGCGGCAGGTAAGGCTTGCGGCGGCAGGAACCATCCGGCGCACGCAGAAGGTTCCAGGCATCGAGCACCAGCTGGAGCCGGTCCTGAATGGCGGTAAGGGTCGGGTGCTGCCGCGCCCATGGGGCTGACAGGGCCGGCTTGCTGCTGGAGGTGGCCTCCTCCTGCGACGAGGGCCGGCGGTAGCGGTTGCGCTTTGTCGCGGAGCGGCTCGGCAAGGGCGGAGAAAAAGCGGCTATGGGCTATTGCCACCCAGGTGGCCATCAGGCGATCAGTGGAGGACGGTGGAGGTTATGGGGAAGAAGACCTATAGGTTGCTGGGGAGGTCGCCGTGATGGCAGGGATGTCGTTGTACTCCCGGTTCGAGCAGCTGCAGATGAGCTCCCGCAAGCAGAGCACGCTGAGGTGAGCGGGCAACACCACAAAGATCTATACCCATGTGCCCTATCGTGGCCCGATGGGTATCATCAGTCCATCCGACCATCTGTGGCAGCCGGCACAAGTGGATAACGGGGCCGATAACCACTGTTCGATATGAACTCCTTTGCACGACAGGGCTTGCCGCTGCAAGGTTGGGGTTCATTCTGTAGAGGTGCTTCACGGAAGGCAGCAAGAGCCGCACGCTGGTCCACGGAAACCATCCAATTTGTGATATGTGGCACTGAGCGGCACTCGTTTACTCTTGATGCAAGATCCCACATCGGCCAGAAGTGGACATGACTCGACACGGCGCGCAAGAAGCCATGCGCGCCCGATTTGTTCTAGGCACGCGCGCATTCCCCGATCAAGTCGGTGGTGGGCAATGAGATTGGAAGTGAGCTGCTAGGGCGATGAACCTTAACGACTACGAGAAGAAGAATTTTTCTACCTACGAAGCCTTTGCTGAAACGGTCCGCTTCATCTTAGAGAAGGCGTTTCTGTCCGCCGATAATCTGCCTCAACCCCAGTCAGTTCAGTGCCGTGCAAAAACGATCGAAAGCGTGCGGCGCCGCCTAGGCGAGGCGGGCAAACTGGACACAGAGACGCTGGAGCTTGACAGGCGCGATCTTGCCGGCGCCCGGCTTATCTTCTACACCAACAATGACGTTGACAGATTCCTTGCTTCGCCACTGATCCGCGACAATTTCGAAATCGAGGAGGACTCGACCAAGATCCACCACCCCACTCCTGAAAACAAGGGTGCACAATACCGTGCTGTTCACTACACTGTGCGGCTTCGTGAGGATCGTATTCGCCTTCCCGAATATGAGAAGTTCGATGGCCTGCGCTGTGAAATTCAAGTTCAGACTATTCTCAACCACGCTTGGTCCGAGACCTCCCACAACATTCTCTACAAAGACGGGCTGGGCGATAGCTATGGCGGGAAAGCTATGCAAGACATCGCCCGCCGATTTAAGCGCATCATGGACAAGTATCTGATCCCGGCTGGCTTCGAGATGCAGAAGGCTCAGCAGGAGTATGAACGGGTCCTCCAGGGTAAAGAGCTCTTCGACAAGGACATCCCCAGCCTGCTAGACAATGCGCAGAACAACAACGTGCGCTACGAGATTCTGTCAGGATTGAATGACTACGCTATCCCGAATTACGATGATCTGGCGGCAGCCTACGAGGGATTAAAAGATCCTCTACTTAGGGTAGTCAAGGCCGCGCGCCGCACGGAGCCCGTTCCAATAGAGACTACCTACGGGAATATGGAGGGCTTCAAGGCCGATGCGGTGACGAAGCTTGTATTAAAGATCGTTGAGAGTCTCCGCTACTCCGACGTTATTGGAACGCTGCAACTGCTAATCGACATTTATCGGGACGAGCCAAGTGATGATACTCGCCGCCAGGTTCTGAACGCTGTAAAAATCCTGTCAGAGTACAATATCGACGCCTACAATCAGGTAGGGCCGATGCTCCAGATGGCATTGGTAGATCACCTTGCCGTAATGAGCAATTCTGAGGTGGACAGAATTCGCCCCATCGCCCTTACCGTCTGGACCGAAGCAATTCAATTGGACATCACCGGTGCTGAGTGGAAGGCGGACTCCGTAATCTTCAGGACGGGCACCGTACCCGCATCGAATCACTTAAGCGAGGTGCGCGACAAGGCGATCAATGCCCTTTTCGCAGCTTATGATCGATCGACCGATGATGTGCAGAAGCGCGCAGTCCTCTTTGCCCTAGAAGCAGCAACAAGGACCCCAAATAAGACGCAGTATTCCAGTGAGCTTCTGGCTACCACGCTCAAGGATGCTACTCGCATTATAAACTTCGTGACGGAACGTGCTGAGGCTGAGAGCTATGAGCTCCTGCAGCACTTGGAGCACCGATTTCTCTACGACTACTTCCGGGCGAAGGATCTTACTGAACATCCGGATAATTGCTTCGATTGTCAAGCCGAAGCCGAGGCACTCATGGCCGCAATCTGTACGTACCGCGACACCATCAACGCCGGTGAGCGGTTTCTCCGATACAAGATTTTGGTAGGGTTTGAATCCGTTTTCCCCGGTCACTGGACTGATAGGGAGTTCGCCTATACGGGAGCCGACGATTATCGACGCGGGGAAGCTAACCGCTACATTGACGAGATTAATGTGGCGAACGAGAGTTATTGGTTCGACCTGATTGCACGTTGCGCGGAAACCAAGTCCGACGATCATTCCACCTTCCTCGTTTTCGGCAGTTTTATCAGCAAGCTCGCTGAGAATAGGCCCGAAGTGGCCGATAGGTTCCTTGAAAAGGCCTCGGACGACCTGCGCAACTTCCTTCCCGGATTCCTCAATGGACTGGCACTAAGCGGCCGATGCGATATCTATAAGCGAAACTTGGAGATTGAGCTAGAGTCTGCCAGGAATCTGGCAGGCGTAGTACGTCACCTTCGCTATTCTGATGTTAAGCAGTCTGATCTTTCGGCGCGCCTACTGCAGCGCGCGATTGAGAAAGACGACCCAATAGCGGTCATCGAATGTCTGCTGTTAGCCATTGAACATTATGGGACTGAAAAGATCGCAGACGCCGACATTATCGTTTGTGAGGCGCTGACCTTTCTGAATGGCCGACAAGACCCCCGCTGGGTCTTCGGAGCGTGGTTTCTGCAAAAGGCCACAAAGTTCTATGAAGAGTTAACTCCAGAGAGGACTGCGCAAGTCCTGCAAAGTCTGAGCTATCTCCGCCAAGTGGACTCTAGGGTCGAGCGCGTTTTGGTTCGGCTGGCCGAGCGCCAGCCGGAGGCAGTCTGGGACTTCTTTGGAGCTCGGCTCGCCCGAGGGGCTGCCGGAGGCGAGGACGAAGAACACTTCGAGGTAGTGCCGTTCCAGTTTCATGGCCTGGAACAGGAGCTCTCGAAGCACCCGCAACTGGCGATCAGCAAGGGACTCTCCTGGTTTGCCCGAGACCGGGAGCTATTCCGGTTTCGAGGGGGGCACCTGCTCAGTTGTGCGTTTCCCAATTGCACCCCGGGGTTCACTGCCGGGCTCGCCGAGTTGGTAAAGACCGGCAGCGATACTGAGGCAGATTTCGCACTGGCGATTCTCCAGAACTATGACGGTGAGACTTCCACCTACGTTGTCCTGAAGGAGATTGTGTCGCGGTTTCCAGATGACCCTCGCAAAATGAGAGGGGTCTTGGTCAGCATCGACAGCACTGGTGTGGTCTCTGGTGAATTGGGCTTTGCGGAAGCATGGCGGGCCAAGAAGCAATCCTTGACGGAATGGCTGGCAGACGATCGGCCGGCGGTTAAAGCATTCGCCAGAAAGCATATCGCGGCGCTTGACCTTCGGATCGCTTCAGAACTACGCCGCGCAGAGGCCGATAGGGAACTGCGAAACAGGAGCTATGACGAGGACGATGACTCAGACGTTGATGGTAACGAAGGCGAACCTGTTGGCTGATCGATCCCGCCGTTAATCATTCCACCAGCCATATTTGAGTTCGGTGCCTGCCGCATACCACTCTGATTGCCCTGCGCGGCTCCCTTAGCTTCGGACAAGCTGTTTTCGGTCTAGGGGGGATATTCATGATTTTCCTCAACCCAAGTGCCACGTAACATCCGCATGCACCTGACCGGCTTCAGCGGGCGTTGCCCGATTTCGCCCGCAGGTGATGCGGAGCGTTCTAGCGATCGCCATCCGTCTCAGGTCTCGGGCGGCAGGGCCACAACGGTGATCGAGCAGGCCTCCTGAATCTCCTGCCAGCGCTCGGGGCTGATGCCGAGCTTCTGGGGAACCTGGGCGGGTGCGGTGCCCTGTCGCAGCAGCTTCTGCCCGCTGGCATGCAGATCCCGCCAGGTGGGCGGCACCTTGATCGCGAAGCCCGAATCACGCAGGTAGTGCATGATCTCGCCGTTGGCGTAGGTGCGGCCGTAGGGACGAAACTGTCGCCCGCCGGTGGGATTGAAGCGCTCGGCGGCCTTGAGCAGCCCGATGATCGCCACCTGGCGCAGATCCTCGAACGGGTGGACGGTGCGGCGGGCGAAGTTGCCGGCGATCGTGTCGGCCAGATCGAGGTGCTGCAGCGCCAGGGCGTGGGCGGCCGCTCGGGGGTGCAGGGCACGGCGGCGGCGTGGTGGTTGCGACCGCTGCGGCGCTTGCAGGTGCTCACCCGCGGAGTGCTCAGCCGCAGGGGGCGGATCGAAGAGGGAGAGCTGCCGGACCATCAGCGCGAGAGCAGCAGCGGCACCGGCGCCTCCTGGACGCCGAGGCCTTTCCAGTAGCGCTCCTCCAGCCAGAGGGCGCCGTGGCAGAAGGCATCGGTGAGGTCCTTGCTGCCCTTGGGGAAACGGGGCAGTTCCTCACTGAGGGGTTCGGCGCGGTGGTGGAAGGCCACCTGGCCCGATTCCAGCAGCGGCGCGACGGCATGGGCGCGCAGCTCCTTGCTGCCGCGGGGCGGGATGGGCAGCAGGCCGCGGATCTTGCGCCGCAGCACCTGAACGACGGCCGGGCCGTTGGCGGCGTCCTCCACCAGCACCGCATGGGGCCGCAGGCCCTGCTTCTGCAAAGCTGCGCTGGCGGCCAGCAGGAAGTGGATGGTGCCGGGCAGCCCGAGCCGCTTGCGCACCGCCCAGAGCACCTCGATCTCCAGCTTCTGGGGCCCGCCGGGATCCGGCGCCAGCAGGCCCATCAGCACGAAGCCGCAGTAGCAGCTGTCGTCCTCATCCTTGAAGGTCAGGTCGCAGGAGAGGACGAGCGGCGCAAAGCGGCGGCGCTGCTGCCGCTGGAAGGGCGGCTGGATCCAGGCCCGCTGGAAGATGCCCCCCTTGGTGGGGCTGGGCCGCTGCTGGTAGAGGGCCGACCACCAGAAGGCGCCGGTGCGGTGGCGAATCTTGAGCAGTTCCTGCAGGGGGAAGCGCTCCGGGCAGAGGGCCTCCCCGGGGCGGCGCCAGTCGGGCTCAACGGTGACCGAAGGCGGGTAGGCAGGTCGATCACTGGGGTGCTCGGCGATCGCCGGCAGGTCCAGCACATGCCAGCCCTGGGGCGCGTCGCCCAGCTCCTCGGCCAGCAACCAGCCGACCATGTCCTCGTGGTCCCAGCGGGTGAGGACGATCACCTGGGCCGAAAGGTTGCGCTGCAGGGCGCCGCTGCCGGCGTCGATGAAGGAGGGTTCGGCCCGCAGGAACCAGACCGAGCGCAGCCACTCGACGATGCGCGCACGCACCCGGGGGGAGCCGGCGTCGTGGGGCCCCTTGTAGGGGTCATCGATGATGCCGAGCGAGTAGCCCTTGCCGTTGAAGGGGCCGTCCACACCGGCGGCGATGCAGCCGCCGCGGCTGGGGGTGAGCCAGTTGCCGACGGCGGCCGAATCCTTTGAGAGTGGGTTGCCGGTGGCGCGATAGAAGTGCCGCGCCTCGCGCGAGTGGGCGTAAGCCAGTTCGCCCGAGTAGGAGGCGATGGCGGCGAACAGGTGCGGGTGGCGGTAGACGAAATAGGCGAGGAAGAGCTTGGAGATCAGCAGCGATTTCCCCAGGCGCGGCGGACAGGTGACGATCAGGCGCGAGAGCTCGCCATCGGCGATCTGCTGCAGCAGGGCGATGAGCACCAGCGCCCAGCGGTGAAAGCCGTAGGCGGGGAAGGCCTCGGCGATGAAGCCCTCCAGGCTGAGGGGCGCCAGGCCCTGCTGGGCCAGGGCCGGATCGCGGAGGCCCAGCAGCCCGCAATCCCGCCAGGGGTCGCCGTGGGTGGGGGAGACGAGCAGGCCGCCAGCGGCGATCGCCCCCGGGCGCAGAACGGTCGGGTCCGTGGGGACGGAAACCGTGGCGAGAGGGGCCGGCATCAGGCGGCAGAGGGCGGCTTGATCGGCGCGCGCAGCATCCCGGCGATCTCGCAAATCACGCGGTGGGCACCCACGGCGGCGCTGAACTGCTCGGCATCAGCAGCACGCCGGGCCACGTCCATCAGGGCGTAGATCTGCTCGGCCTGGTGCATGAGGCGGTCGTCCACCAGCTCCTCGACCATCCGCGAGCGGGCCACGCGGAGGTACTTCTTGAGGGTGCAGTAGGAGGACATGCCCCAGAGCAGGGCCGCCTGGTCGCGGATGAACAGGGTCGGCTGCCGCTGGGCCAGCCAGAGCTGGAGCTGCGCCAGGCGTTGCTCAATCTCCGCCCGTGTGGGCCGTGGAGATTGGGACTGGTTGGGGAACCGCTGGCCGACACCATCGGGCAAACCGCGCTTGCGCCTGGGCTTCTGCGGGGCTGGCCAGGCCGGGTTGCCGTCGTCGTCTTCCTGGGGAGCCGAATCGCGCAGGGCTTCGATGGCGGCATCGCGGTAGGAGGCCTCGATCTCACCAAGGGCCAGCTGCAGGGCGGCACGCACCTGCTGGCGGGGTTCAGCCGTAGCGGGTTCGGTAGCCGTAAAAGAGTAGCGGTTAGCGACCCACAGGCTACAGGATTCAGCCAGTAGCGAACAGCAATGCTGCCGCCAGGCAGCGGTGCGTCAGCGTGTCACGCCGCGCCAGGGCCGTGCGAGTCGGCGAGGCCGCTGCGCGGTCACCGACCCTGGCGCTGGCGATGAAAGAGCGCATCGCCGCCGCCGGGCTGGGGCGGTTGGGTCACGGCGGCAGGGCGTCTCGCCCGCGGCTGCGGTGGCCCGGCGCCCGCAGGGCGGCTGTGGCCAGACCCAGCCCCTGGCGGTGCCGCTACTGGCTTAGCGCTCCCTACAAGTCCGTCATGGCCATGGATCCTGGCGTTGATGGGGCCATCGAGTGGGCGTGAGCTGGGCTGCTGGCCCTGTTCGGTGGAACGTCCCGATGGCCTGCGGGCCCTGGGGATGGTCGGCCGAGGGGCCTTCCGTGCCGCGGGGAATCAGCTGGGCTCCAGCGGGATGACGGGAAACGGCAGGGCCTCGATCTGGGCCGCAGTGCAGCGGCGTTGCCACTGCTTGGCCTCCGGCAGCCAGCGGAACCCGGCCTCCTTGGCCTCGTCCTTGCGGGAGAAGGGCAGATCGGCCGCCACCAGCAGGCGCGGCTGGAGTCCTTCCGCCAGGTGCTCCTCGAGCTGCGGATCGCGCTCCAGGATCTGGGCCAGGTAGATGCAGTCAGTCAGCGCCCGGTGCGCCGCCCAGACCGGGATGCCATGGGCCAGGGCCAGGGCGGCCAGCGACGGGCTGGACCGCAGGCCAGCCCAGCTGATGCCTTCGCAGGTGCAGATCCAGGGCTTGCCCTGGTCCTCGGTTGTGGCGAGGCCGGCGGCGGCCAGCCAGCGCTCGATCCAGGGCTGATCGAAGGAGGCGTTGTGGCAGACGACCGCGTCGGCGGCATTGAGCATGGCCCGGAACAGGGCGGCGGCCTCAGTGCGGGGCTGGGGCGCCTGGGTCAGGGCGGCGTCGATGCCGTTGATCGCCTCGGCGCCGTTGGTGGCGACAGGCAGAAGGAAGGAGAGCTGCTGCAGCACCGCCCGGTGGGGCACCGAGAAGAGCACGGCGCCGATCTCGCAGAGCGCATCGGTCCCCACCTCCAGGCCGGTGGTTTCGCAGTCCAGCAGCAGCAGCGTCGAGAGCGCGAGCGCCATCACAGACCGGTTGCGTGGGCATTGCGGCGATCCGGCCCGCTGCGGATGGCGGCGGTGAGCACCCGCTGGGCCAGCTCCTCGGCATCGACGTGAACGCCCCAGGCCGCCACGACGGTGTCCTTGGTCGCTCGGGTGAAGACCAAGGCGGTGCCGGGCGGATAGCGGGCGGCGTTGCCGGAACGGAAGCCCTCGCGGTAGGCCTGGGCGTAGAGAAAGCGGCTCGCCAGCCGGTCCAGCTGGTCCGGGGGCACAGGGTTGCGCAACCGCAGCCAGAGCTCCAGCAGCCAGCGGAAGGCGAGGTTGAGCGGGATCGGCGCCACCAGCAGCCGGTGGCGGTAGCAGTCGGTGACCACCAGCCCGTAGTGGCGGGGCAGCAGCTCCTGGGGCGGATGGGAGCGGATCAGCAGGCGGAGCATCAGCGGAAAGGGGTGGGGTGGATGGGGCGGAAGGCACCGAGCGCGCGGCCGCAGCCAGGGCAGCGGGCGTCCTGAAGCCGCAGCACCTCCCGCTGGCTGGGGTTGAGCAGCCAGAGGCACTCGCGGCACTCCCAGGCGGATGGGGCCGGTGTTGGGGCCGCAGACGTGCTCATGGGCCGGCACCGCGCGCCGGCGGCAACACCGGTGCTGCCGCTTGCCGCGTTGCGGCCTCGAGGGTCTGGTTGTCGGGTCGCATCGGCATGGCAGGCACGGGGAAGGGGAGGGCGGCCTGGCTAACCCTGCGGGGCTGGTCGCGGCTCATTCCCTTCCAGGGCGGCCAGCAGCTCCTCGATGTGGCCGGCGGCGGCCTCGGCGGGGTCGATCGCCTGGTGGATCACACGCAGGGGTGCGGCCAGCAGCCGGCCGCGATCGTGGTGGCCGGCCCAGAACTCACGCTCGAAAGCATCGAGGACTCGGCGGACGAGCTGCTGATCCGGGGGATGGGAATGGGTTGCCATGGTGCATCTCAGAATGGAACTTCGTCGGCGTAGGAGTTACTAGGAAGTATTCCCAGGTACGGCCCATCCAGGGATCCAGGCGAGGGAGAGGGTGTCGCCAGGTCGGCAGGATCGCGCAGCTGCACCGTTCGATAGGTGGAGCCACCGCGGGAGGTGTTGTGATATTCAAAGGCCAGGATTCGCACCACGTTCTGCTGCAGGTAGTCGTCGTATTCGCCCTGCTGGCCGAGCAGCCATTCCGCGAAGGCATGAACATCGGAGATTGCGATGGTGAGATTCCCGGAAGCGGCATAGGACTTGCCGGGTTTGGGGGGAAAGAGCTTCACCGTGAGCTTGGGAAGGGCCATGGTCAGCCAGCGAGGGGAATCGAGAGTTGGCCGGGCTCCTCCCCGCTCAGCCGCAGGTCATCGGGGTGGAACAGGTAGGCCCTGGTGGTGGCCTGCTGCGGTGGTCTGGCGATCACCTGATCACTGATCAGCACCTGGAGGGGAGCGTCCGGGTTGGGCCTGATGCGGATCTTGAGCGTCAGCTCGCCAGGCTTGGCGGTGTCGTGGCAGGCCAGCAAGACCCGGGCGAGGGCCTCGCTGAACTGTTGGTGCAGCTGGCCCTGGCGGTGCTGCAGCAACCAGCCGGCGGCACCGGTGGGATGGCGGAGCACCTGCTGCAGCAGATCACTGTCGATGTCGCGTGCGGCAGGCGCTGGCGCTCGGCTGTCCAGCTCTGGAGAGGTGGGGCTCATGGCGGAACGAACGCGGGGAAGGATCAGGCGATGGCCGGGGCGAGCTGGGCCACCTGCTGCCGGATGAAGGCGGCATGTTCAGCAGTGCTGATGTAGTCGGAGACCAGGGCCCGGTCAGGCAGGCGGAACTGCTGGCGGAAGGCGCTGACCAGGTGCGGGATGGTCTCGACCGGCAGCGAGCGGATCTCGCCGATCAGCTGCTGCACCTCGGAGGGGGTGAGGGCAGGAATCACCCCTTGGGGCTCGGAACCCTCCACTTGGGCCGGCCCAGGCTCAGCGGCTGCAGACGGCTCCTGAGGAGCCGCCTCCGGTGCACTTGGGCCGGGTGCCTGCTGGGGCTGCGGTGGGGCGGCTGCCGGCGGCGCCGGGGTGGGTGCAGGCCGCGGGCCTGATGGTTGGCCCTGGCTCGGGCTGTGGCCCTGGGCTGGTGGCGCGGCACGGCGGCGGCGGGTGGGTGCGGCGGCTGGCCCAGGCCCAGCCACCAGGGGCGGCGCCTGGGGAGAGGGCTGGCTGGTGCTCGGCGGCGTCTGGCGCTCCGCCTCACCGTCGCTGTCCTCCGCCGCCAGGCAGAGCAACGAGAGGATCTGGTAGCGGCGCAGGTAGGTGACCGTGCCGCCGAGGGAATGCAGGGGGTTGGTGGTCGTGCCCAGCTGCCCCAGCAGGGTGTAGAGACCCTTGAGCTGGTCGTCCAGCCGCAGGCCCGGCTGGCGCGGTGGCAGGGGCGGCAGGGCCGTGTCGCCATCGGCAGGGCGCGGCGGCAGCACGGGCGGCAGGGCGCCGAGGGCCGCCAGGGGCATGTCGATGGGGAAGCGCTGCAACGCCTCCTGCCGCAGCTGATGCACCCGATCCAGCAGCCCCTGCAGGGTGGGGATGGGGCAGGACGAAGAGATCGCGTCGCCGCTGGGCGCGTGGGTGAGCACCGTGCGCAGCAGGCAGGAGCCGTCGGGGCCTTCCGCCATGTTCTGCGTCAGCACCAGGCCCTGATCCAGCAGGTGCGGGGTGATGGCCTCAAGGACGGTGCGTAGATCCGCGAATGCGCCGTACTTGGCTTCCGACTGCTTGCGGATGGGGCCGACGTTGCGGTGGAAGGCGAGGAGCGAGAGCTCCAGCGAGTCTGGATAAGAAGACTGTGGTTCGGTAACCACAGGAGAAGAAGAGGCCAAGCCAATAGTCCTGAAGCTCTGGCCAGTCTAGTAGTAGGGAGCCCTAATGGGCAACGTCTTTGGTGTCTTTCCAGTAACGCAGCAGGATCAGTGGCCGGAGTCCGCCGTCCAGGTCCATCAGCTGGCCCAGCTGCTCCGGCGTCCAGGTGTGCCAGCCACTGAGCACCATGCGCAGCACATCGAGTTCCTCGGTCCCCAGCGGCGGCATCACATCCGCCGGCGCCGTGGCCGCCACCGCCGCCAGGGACTCCCAGGCCTGGGGCAGCGTCAGTCCGGCCGCCTCGGCGGCGGCCTTGAACAGCGTCACCGCCTCGGCGCTGGCCGCCACCGCCTGCTCAAGGCTGGGCAGGGGCTGCTCCCTGGCCCAGGCCGGCGCCTCCAGCTCGCCGATGAAGTGGGAGAAGAAATCCGTAGCGGTCCAGAGCCGGCCGTCGTCATGTTCGATCGGTCGCTGGCGCGCGACCCGCGGCAACAGCGGATCGTCGGGCTCCAACCCATAGTCCTTGCGGGCCAGACGGTCGTTCATCAGGCCGAACTGCAGGAATGTCATCGGGTACGGCTGGGCGATCTTGCCGCGCTGCAGCCGGTTGAAGGTCGAGTCAGCCAAGGAGCTGAAGCCGGCCGCCTTGCCCCAGCGCAGGGGGGTGTCATGGCCCCAGCCGGCCCGCTCAATCCAGGCGGAGATCGTCTTCCCGAAGCGCTCCCGGGTGTCCTGGGACAGAAGGCTGTCGGGGTCGGGGCTGGTCATGGCGCGGGCGGGGGAGAGCAGGGAGAGAACGATCAGGCCGCCAGTGGCGGCAGGGCGGCATCGGAAGGAAGCGGCAGCAGGGCGTCCGTATCGGCCGGCCCACGCAGCTCCAGCACCAGCCGGGCCCACTGCTCCGGGGTGAGCACCACGCGCCAGGTGCCGCCGCGGAAGCGCACGAAGGTGGCGGCGTGGGCGGCCTTGGCGTGGTGGCGCTGCTGTTCGGCGCCTGCGGGCTTTTCACGGGCCGCGCGCGCCACGTCCTTCCAGTCCGCGACCTGGAGGACGAAATCACTCAGGCCGTCGAGGTCGCCCTGGTCATCGAGGCGGCCGGCACCGAGCTTGCGCCGGATGGTGGTTCCCAGCAGCAGGGAGAGCAGTCCGGCAGCTTCCCGTTCGGCGCGGTCGCCGCGCCCCTTGGCGGCATTGGGCATCGTTCCGCAGCGATGGAGCAAGCCTAGCTGGCGCTAAGGAGGATGCTACAGGGCTAAGTTTCCGCTTCTGCTAGTGCCCGGTGGTTGTGGTTCGATACTGACTCCGTCCGTTGCTGCGATACGGGGCTGATGGCACGCTCGCCCCTGGCCTTGCCGCCACTCCTTTCTGGCCGCGTGGATTTCGCGGGCCCTGGCGCCACTGCCAGCAGGGGCCGCACCGGCCGCACAGGCCGCGCAGGCTCAGCGCGGTGGCTCAGGCTGCTGCCAGCTGGGGGAAGGAGTCCTGGGTTTCCGGCTCAGGCCGCCGGCTGTGGTGTTACCGCCGGATCCCCCTGGGGTTCGATCTGCTGCAGCGGACCCTCGGGGCTGGAGAGGGTTTCGGCCAGGATGCCGCCCAGGGGCTGCAGGCGCCGCGGGCCGGCTTCCGTTGGATCCGTCTGCCCCGCAGCGGCCTGACGGTCGGCCTGGGCACGCACGCTGTGGCGCACCTCGGCGATGAACCAGGGCGTCGCCTGTGGATCCCCGGCGGCACGGGCCATCAGGGCATCGCGCATCAGCCGCTCCGTCTCCTGCCAGGAGGCCAGGCGCTGCTCGTGGAGGCTGGCCACCTGGTCACGGGTCAGTTCCGAGGCCAGGCCCTGGGCGATCGGACCATCGGGTCCCCGCAGCCCCCGCGAGGTGGGGTTGTGGGCGGCGGCGCAGTGACAGATCAGCGGCAGATCACAGCCGGGGATCCGCTGGCCGTTGCTGGTGCGGTCGTAGTCGCCCAGGATCCTGTTGACGAGGCCGTCACCGTTGGCGATCACGCCGGAGTCGTAGCAGGCAAAGCAGGCGCGGCGCGGTCGGCGGAAGCCGAGGTCGCGGTTGAGCGCGTGGCGCTTGTGGCCCACCGGTGCGCTGAACATGCTGATTCTTGCCGTGGTCTAAGGCAATCCTAGTGGCACTTAGCGATTCCTAGTCATAACGGCTGGGCGAGTGCTTGTCCGTTGGTGCCATAGCCATCAGGCGGCGCGGAAGACCTGGTAGGCCGGATGCCGTTCCAGGGCCAGCTCCTGGCGGTGTTGGGCCAGCCAGGTGTCGGCGTTGAGCGTCGGCCAGCCCGCCTGGGTCGCCTGGCGCAGGAACTGCGCCGCGCCCTGGTGCCCGGCCCGCAGCGCCACGGCGCCCAGCTCCTCGAGCATCACGGCGAACGCCTGCTGGCTGCGGTTGCCGGCCTTGCCCAACCAGTAGGCCTCGATGCGATCGGCGATGCACTGCAGTGGCAGCGGCAGCGCCTCGACCGGCACCGGCAGATGGGGGGCCACCGCCGGCGGCGGCAGTGGTGGTGGCGGCGGCGGTCCCCAGCAGGGCTCCGGCCATGGCTCCTCGATGGCGGCGGGCGGCCGAGCCACCCCGGGCGCCTGCCTCGGTGGCTCCGCCGATGCTTCGCCTGCTGTGTGTGGCCCCAGGGCCTCCGGCGCAGAAAGACAACAGGTGGAAAGAGATCTGGAAGCAGGTCCGGGTTCTTGTTCTGGGGTTCTTGTTCCTGGGTTCTTGTTTGTGTCCCCCAAATGGGGGGCGGGTGGTGTCACTGTTTGGGGGAGGGGTGGTGTCCCCTTTTTGGGGGGTGCCCCCTGTTTGGGGTGTCCCCCATCCGGGGGGTGGCTGCCGTCCCCCATTTCGGGGGTGTCCTCCAAAGGGGGGACGGGTGAGCGACGGCAGCGGTACAGCGAGGGCTGGCCGGGTCTTTGCTCACGGATCAGCCAGCCGTGGGCGACCAGCCAGCGCAACGCCGAGAAGACGTCGTCCCGTTTCATGGCGGCCTCCCGCGCCAGGGTCGCGGCAGAAGCCCAGCAGCCGTGCGGGCTGCCGTGGCCGTGGCGATGGATCAGGAGGTAGATCAGCAGGCGTCCTTTGCCGCCGGGCGCACTGGCGGCATCAAGGAGCTGGTACGGGGCCTGCGCCCAGCCGCCAGCTGCGGGGGAGGCGGCCATCAGCGGGCCCCGCTCGGAACCTTGGCCTTGTGCTGGGAGCGCTGGAAGCGCCGCCGGGCCCGCTCGATCTCCCGTCGCTCGTCCTCCATGAGCTGGGCCAGCAGCCGGCGCATGAACGAGGAGACACCGCGGCGGCCGGCGTGGGAGCGCAGCCAGGCGGCCTGCTCGGGGCTGAGCAGCAGCACGACGGAGGCGCGGGATTGCGGGGTCAAGGGGAGGGGCATAACCATGACTGTACGCCCGAATGGCGTGACGCTAGTGGTGTGGAGTAGGGTTCATACATGGCATGCGCTGATCAGATAGCGTCCGCTACTACGGCTTTCGAAGGCGCGACGTTCGCGGCCACCCCGGCGGCCACCAACGGCGCCGCATCGGGCTGGTTGGAGCCCCTGGCGATCACTCGCGATGACAGCACCTGGACCTACCGGCTCACCGACTCAGCGCACTGGTTCCCGATCTCCATTACCGGCGTGATTGGCCGGGTCTGCAAGAACGAGGACGCCCTGGCCTGGATCGAGGCCTGGCGGGAGGTGTGGGAGCCGCGCGGCAACACCTGCCACGCCGCGCTGCAGCACTTCGCCCTGCATCGCTGGCAGGCTCCCCGCCACCTCTGGCCGGCGGGGCTGGAGGCCAGCCTCCCGGTTGATCCCTGGGGGGCGAGGTACGGCACCTACGGCGACTGGATCGCCCCGTTGCTGGCCGAGCCCCTCTGGGGGCATGTGCAGGTGGTGGCCTCTGAGCTGATGCTCTACGACCTGGAGCGCAATGTGGCAGGCACCCTCGATCTGCTGCTGCGGTTCCCGGACGGCAGCTACGGCATCGCCGACCTCAAGAGCCTGTCGGAGCGGGGTAAGAAGTACGACACCCGCGCCCAGCTGGGGGCCGGTTTGACGATGGCCGAGCAGCACTACGGGCTGCCGATGGGCCGGGCGCTGACGATCTGGGTCGCGCCGGGCCGCTGCGAGATCAGGACCCACACCGCCGAGGAATGCCGCCGCCGCTGGGTGCGGGTGTTCAACACCTACGTGCGGGACTGGCGTCCCTTCTGAAGACTTGCCTTAGCGAGCGCTAGGGCATAGAGTATTTGGCCTAGGTAACTGCTACTGACGCACTTTGAACGGCCCGCACCTGCCTGGGTTCCTCATTCGTCCCCATCCACCCCGCAGCCATGTCCTCCTCGAACGTCGCCGCGTCGCGCGGCGACACCAGCACCAGCTCGCCCTCTGTTGGGCTGGATCCTCTGGCTTCCTCCTCGGCTTTGGAATGGCCGTCGTCCTTTTCGCTCACGCAGCAGGCCGCTGAAGCGCTCTGGGCCGCCGTCGAGGCCAAGGCCTCCCTGGAGGCGATGAAGCAGCGCCTGGCCGAGGCCACCGCCAGGCTTGATGCCCTGGTGGAGCTGGGAGCCCTGCCGGAGAAGAACCTGCCCAAGGTGGGGGGCTTCTGCCTCTACCGCCAGGAGGGCCGGGTGTCGTGGTCGTACCCCACGTCGATCAAGGAGCTCGAGGGCCAGCTCAAGAAGCGCAAGCAGCTGGCCGAGCAACTCGGCGAAGCCACCCAGAAGCGCGGCGAGCCCTTCTGGACGATCAAGCCCGCCGAGCCCCTCGGACAATGAGCCCCGATCCCTGCACCGGCGGTATCGGCCAACGCGGCGCCGCCCAGGCGGTGGCGATCCACCTGCGCGAATTGCCCAGCACCGCCCTGGAGGCCCTGGTCGATCTGGTCACGGACTCCGGCCCCGAGGCCCTGATCGAGGCCGTCTCCGCAGAGCTGGTCACCCGCCATCCCAAACACCTCCGCCCCTGAGGCCATGAACCCCTCTCCCTGGCTGACGGCTCCCCAGGCCGCCGCAGCACTGAGCGTCTCGATCTCCACCCTCTACCGCTGGCGCACCCAGGGGTTGCTGGTGCCCGGTGAGGACTGGATGCGCAAGTGGCCGAGCGGCAAGAGCCCGGTGCTGTATCACAGCGAGCGAGTGCAGCGGCGCATCGCCGCCCTCACCGCCCGCAGCGCCGATGAACTCGAGCCGGTGCTGGGTTGAGGCCCGCCCGAAGGCCTCAATTCCAGCCGACGCGAGCAGGGTCAGTCCCTCTGCAGGTCATTCGTCCTCGTCGCTGCCGCCGGCCGGCACCAGGCGGATCTGCTTGCGACCGAGCTTGATCTCGAACTCATCGCCGGGCCTGAGATCCAGCATGGCGGTGTAGGCCTTGCCCACCAAGAGGTTGCCATTGCCCTGCACCGTGGCCACATAACTGAGGCTGCGGCCGGCCTTCCCTTTGCCGTTGCCGTTGCCTTCCCCAAGGCTGACGCCCTTGGCCTCCAGCAGGGCCTCGTAGAAGGCGGTGAAGTTCAGCCTTTCGCTGCCATCTTTCTTGGTGCTGACGTAGCCAGCGGCCCGCACCAGGTCGGACTTGGAGGTATCGCCCTGCTCCTTGACTTTGGCGAGCAGTTCAGATCCTGTGAGGGCCATGTTGGTGCAGTATCGGTTAGCTGGACCATAACGAACCTGCCGATGTCGGCCAGAGCAGCAAGGTGCGGTTGCCCGACCCTTCAGCGCAGCGCCTCGCAGGCTTCTCCATCACTGTCTCCATCCAGGTAAGTGTGCCCTTCTCTCAACAACTGCTGGGCATGCTCCCAAGACCCCACAGTCCTGCAGTACCAACGCCTGCCTGGGCGCGGGCTGGCTGCGCCATTGATGATCGTGAGGTTTACGGGCCGTTCAGCCCGCTGCTTCGGCTTGCTCTCTCCTCCTCGCCGTGTCGCCCTCCAGTCCCAGGGGCGCTCGATGCCGCGAGCAGATCGCCAGACACCGAGCCTGTAGCGCTCGGCCAGCTTCTCCCGGTCGAGGTACACCCACGTGTCGCATTGCTTCAGGTACTGCCGGTAAGCGAAGGCATGGCCCTGCTGCACAAGAGTCAGCCCTGCGTTAGCGCCGTTCTGGGTGAAGACCTCAACGACGGTCCGCCCGTACCGGTCCTTGGTTTGAACCTTGAGGGTGACGGTGGAGCCGATTGGCAGCAAATCCTGGAGAGCCTCCCTTGCCTTCTGGCCGTAGGGCGACTGCGCCATCTCCGGTGCATCGATGCAGGCCACGCGAATCGTGATCTTCTTCCCGCTTTCATCCACCCTGATGGTGTCGCCGTCACCGACCGAGATCACCGTGGCGGCAGCTGCGGCCAGAGGCGTGAGCAGGGTGAAAATCAAGAAACTGAGCAGTGGGGCGACCCGCATTTGATCCAGTTGAGATGGCTTGATCATGGCGTTCCAGCTTCTGATGGGAACTGGGATCTGCGTGATGTTGATCGTCTTGATCCAGGGGTCTTCCATGAGCTCCTGGATGCTTGTCACGTCACTGATCACTTCCGAGACCGAGTGGGGAACCGCTTCTCAGCAAGGGTGCCTGATGGTCAAACCGGAGCAGAGCGGCAGGCACTTCTGGAAAGGCTTGGGCGTAGTTGTTTTCGGGGGCTTGCGTCATCTCGGGCCTGTCCTGCAGCTGGGCCTGCCATATCACCAATTCAACGCTGGCCCGGCTGATTGCATTCGACGTCATAGTGGCAATCATTAGCGATTGGAGCTGTCTAAGTCGTAGGTGCCATCTGCACACTCTCGACAAGAAGTAAAGCAAAGTGGAGGTGCATAATGGGAGATCTGTGCATCAGTGCTGAACCCGATCAGCGTGCGTGAGCTGATGGAGACGGGTTGGGGGAAGGGGCTTGGATGCCAGGGCAGAAGCGGTCACATCAGTTCAACAAAGACCTTGCTTCTTTCGGTCACTTCGTACTCGTCACTGTCCCACCGGCGGCGTACAAAGTCCAGACCCTTCTCAAAGGTCACGAGACAAGAAGATTGATCAGCAAAGACGAGCTTCAACTCACGCGCATGATCAAGCCTGGGTCCAGGAACGTTGCAGTTACGCCAGCACAAGCGGAAGTTAGGATAATTCTGAATCTGCTCTAATACCGAATGTTTTCGCGTTAAGTCATGACCGTCCTGGAACTCTTCTCTCAATTGGTTGGTGTGGATTGAAATCAGGCTGTTTTTGGCCAGCCAGGGACCACTAAGCAATTGCACAAATAGATGCGCATACCTCCTTCTCTGCTTCTCGAAATACCTGTCATAGTAGTCTGCAGAGAGTATCTGCCTTCCTTGAAGAACAGAATCAAGGCCCATCATGCTGCGAAGATCGTCCACACTGTATGCACTGCTGGAAACGTTAAAGCCGAATGCCTTGGTGCCAGGATCTTCCAGCTCAGAAGAAGCGACCTGCCTGCTTGACTCTGTCAGTGCTTGAATCTTCAGATAGGCATCCTCAACACCCTGCCTACTCCTTGTGATGATACATTTCAGTCCTTCGTCAGGTAGATCCAAGATTTGTCCCGCCACAGCATGTGAGGATCCGTGACCAAGGCAGAACATCTGCGCAGAAGAATCAGGATTATGATAAAGAACTAGATAGCCCGAGTCGATCCAATCGGCTAGCTTGCGTCGTATGAACTTGCTGGTGGAGGACCCTTCGTTTGCGGGAAGATCACTCAGAACACAAAGCACTGGCTGATCATTCGCCTTGTGAGAGTCAATCGCACGTTCTAGCTCGCGCATTTTTAGGTGGGTCTTCAGATCTCTCAGCGCAAAAGCTGTGCCTTGACGAGCCGTGGCCACATACTGAGTCAAGAGCTCTTCTAGTTTCTCGATATCAAAATAGCTGGAGTGGCGAGCAAAAGAACGCTGGAACTGATCTGGATTCAGCTCACCAACAATTGGCTCTAGGAATCGACGAACAAGGTGGCGATCCAAGTCAGCGTGAAAACTCTGATTCGAATAGGTCCGCAAGCAGTTGTAACAACTGGCTTCACATGAACAGGAACTGACCAGTTCGAGAGTGCGCTTGAGGACATCATCAAATACCTCAGCAATCTTCTTGCTGTGACCGGCTCCAGACGCCACGTTGTCATAGATAACAATCTCGGCTGAGTTAAAGTTGTTTTCTACAGGACGAAACAGGCCATCAAGCTCAGACCGATCGATATCGATGACATCAGAGGCGGCAGCAAGCAAGGCGTAGGTCAGCGAGCGCCAGAAGCTTGACCCATCCCGAGCGATCTCGTCAGTCACCTCCTCGTCCTGGGAAACGGAATCGACGCTGTTTCCTGATTCAAGATTCAGGATTTTCCCAAGTAGGCGAGGCGGATTCGCGTCTTCGGTAAAGCGGAGTTTTAGGAAGTCACTACGAAACTGGTGAGCGAGATGCAGAAGCAGGGGATTGCCAGTGCAGGTTTTACCAGTGATTGGATTTGCGTGCTCGAACTTCTGTACAGCTTGTTTGCCACGAGAATTTGTCCCGCTTTTACCCTTGACCTGCGCAGACAGATCAAGGCCACAGAATTTACACAATCTGTAGCCACTCGTCGCGAATGAACCAGATCGTCCGCGAGGCCCTTGGTTGGATAAAAAGAAGACCCCTGACCTGCTGGTCACCAGTTGATAGTACTTATTCGGCTTCGTAGCTGTCAGATCAAGATCTTGGTCTGATTGCTCTTGAGCAAGGAAAACCTGGGAGGTCGGCTGTCGCATTGGTTTTCTAAACGGCGTAATCTTTGGGGTCTCTGACCAGTTGGTGCTGAAGGATCGAGGAATCACATAGGCTCGGCCGACCCCCGCCGTGCCCTCCTTGACCTCAGCTCCGCATACACGACATTCCAAGTCACCGGCTGGAGTCTCAAGGTGTTTCTTGATATCAGCCCGATTACTCTTATTAACAAATACATTGCATTGATCACAGACCCAGTAATATCTCGTCACCAGATCAATGGGCCGCACGACAGCAACCGACCGATGGACTCGGTCATCAACGACGACGTCCTGGCCTGGTGCATATTCGGTAAGGGCCATACGACGGTCGCGCTGTAGACGGTGACCTCCGGTCCCTCCCACCCATGTGTCGTTTCGCTGCGTCAGCAGCTGCACAACATCAATTGGGAAGCCGTAGATCGGCAGAATGCTGGCCTGAGCCAGCACATCATGTAGCTTGAGCGCACGGATCTTTTTAAGTTCGCCAATAATTGCAGTACGAGCCTTGCTAAGACGATCAGACTTTATTGTTGACTGCTTATCAGTGCGGTCACGCACTTCCTTCCACTCCGAAGTGACTTCTGAATAGTTTCTTACTTGCCCATTCCAGTCTGCCACTTGCTCATCTGCGAAACGCAGAGCCTCCTCTCTTAAGCCGACAAGAATCTCCTGCTCAGAATTCTCAATTCCCAGAAGAGCCAGAATCTCTTTGCAGTAATTCTTGGCTTCTGCTCCACCAAGCCAGAGGTGCAATTTGGCGTAGTAACCGGTGAGTTGCTTGCTGTCAACTTCAGCTGGCTCCTGATGATCCAAATCAGGAAGCCCAAGGAAGTCGCCAACGGTTAGGTCTTCCGTCCCTAGATGATGACTGAATCGCAGAAAATGACCGATCAACTCCGCCTGTGCATGGCGTTTGGATATGGCATAGTTGCTAATATCCAAACTAGGAACCTTGTTGGCGCCAGCAATCAGGTGACGAGGCTGTTCGAAGAAATAGCGATCATGTGGGCGACGCTGACCGTACATCACAGTGACCGCTAAGCCATCGGCTCGACGGCCCGCTCGTCCAGCACGCTGCTGGTAATTGCTGACGAATGGAGGGAAATTCCGAAGTGCCACAACCTGCAGCTCACCGATATCGACGCCGAGCTCAAGGGTCGTTGAGGAACTCAGCAGATTGATCTCGCCAGATCGAAAGCGGTTTTCCCGTTCTGACAGTTCTTCGGGCTGTAGTTGAGCGGTGTGCTCTTCGGCTGTCAAGGAGATGGGTCGACGTTGAATCAGTGAAACATAGTGCTGTTTGACTAGATTACCTTCTTGACGCTCCCTCAAAGTCCCCTGGCATTTGTGGGCCGGGCAGAGAAAAGCATTTGGAATCTGGCTGATCCCTAGCAAGCTCAAGCCTGGCTTGTGAAAGATCTGCTTGCACTGAGGGCATTCATACCAATCAACATCTGATTTTGAGAGGCTGTTTTGCCTCCATGCCAATTGGTACCCTTGTCCTGGATAAGAAACAAGAATTCCAGATGCAACAAGAGCGTCAAAAAGATCATTCATCGTATCGAAACTGGGCATATGACCAAGCCCCTTTTCAACTAATCGAACAATCCTGTTCTGAATCTGGCTCCACTTATCATCCTTGTTCTTTCTTGGCTGAAATGAGATGATGTCTTTTTCATTCGTCATCTTTGCCTTTTTCAGAAATACACGGGGCTGACCCTTGTTGCCCAAAATGCCTGGCCGTCCGGCCTCGTCTCCGCCTGTCTCGCTGTAATAGTTAGAAGCATCCTGGATATCCACAGCACCTAGCAGTCTGATCTCATCTGTCAGCCCAAAAAGGAAAACCTCGGCCCACTTCTTACGCGATTCTCCGTCCCAACCCATTACTGAGCAAGTCTGATTTATAAGCTGATCTGGTATGGCATCAAGATGACAAGCCACAAGCCCAAGGGCTTCCACGGATGTCCTCCTGGCCGACGGCAGACCAAACTCACAAAGCAAAACCTCGCGAGATCTCTTCGCAGCAAGCTTGTCAAGATCCTTGGCCGCTCTGTTCAGTCTTAGATGTTGATTCGGTTCATTGCTGGCATAGCTTCTGTGATGAAGCTCGGGATCTCGATCCGGATGTGGAATGGAAGCATCTCTCAGTAGCTGTCTTAATTCTTCCTCGACTTCTGTGATCGTGGCCGTCTCATCTGCGGCAACTCTTAGGAAGGCTTTCCAGATACTCTGACGATAGAGAAACTCCGTATGCGAGCGTTGAAAGTCTGAGGCGAAGTAAGCCGCATCCTGACGGCCATCCGAAAACGTAAGAACTTTCGAACTGGGTTTTTCAATCTTGGCTGCTTCCCCATGAGCCGTACCCAGAGGTTGATGGCCAGTCTCGCTGAGCAGATCAAACAAGCGGTCGATGACCACAGACAATGGCGCATCCGTAAACGACGTGAACCGACTCATCCAGGTCTGCCGCATCCTCCTGGCACCACAGCCCGGGCAACAGTTCGGAGATGGATCAACGCCCTCTGCTTCAGGCTTAGCCTTAGGCTTGACATAGCGGTACAGCTGAAAGGCTTCCGTCGACAGCAACCTCTCTGTCTTTGAAGCGCTTACTTCTGTTTCAAATACTCGCCATTGGCCGCTGTCTTCTGTGACCAATATGGGCTTCAGCTGGTAGCCGCCATTCAAGGTGATGACCTTCGCAGAAAGTATTGATTCCTCTTCAGACTCACCTTCTTCACCTGTTTCTTCATCGCTGCTCAAGAGTTGCCTTGGAATGGGCGTCAGAATCAATATGCTCTCATTCTCCTCGAGATTCTCAATCGAGCGCGGGACTTCTGCTAGAGCATTGGCTTTGCTTACGGCAATAGAATAGACCTCACCGCATTTACGGCACGAGGATAATTCCATGACTGGCCCTGAGCAGGATTCGCAGTGCCTGCGGCGATCTAGATAGAGCCTTCCATAACCCATCATGTTTCGGTTGCTTTCATCGCTTGCATGAGCACCTGGACAGCGAGGGTTAATGCATGCAAACAGCCCTTCCATGCTTCGATACAGCAGATGCAACCGAACGGGAACGAGCGGCTGTTCATCAGGTCTGAGCCGTGCACTGGTCACGATCTGGACCAAATTGGAGAGCGCCTTCAACACACGCGGCAGCTCCTCCGGTTCCACATCCCCATCCAATGAACGCGGAATCGACCACAACTCAGCACTTGTTGCGACCTGGGTCCACGGCAACGGTCCGTTGCCAAGAACTTTCATTAAGCGACGAATATGGGGATGGCCTGCGAAGGCGTGCCAAAGGAACACATGGACATCATCCCCAGCTGCCTTATGCGCAGTTTGCATTTGCGCAGTGGGAATCAGTTCCTTGAGAGCTTCTTTTGCAGCCTCTACGGATTCGGAGATAGATCCAATATCAAGAGACTCATAATGTTCATACAGCTCTTCGTTGGGACATGAATCAACTTCGTAAGTAGGACCGAAGCGCTTATCTGGGCTCACTCTTGTACCCCAGACCAGATGCTGTTCGCTGAAGGGTTCATCGAAAAGCTGCGAGGCAAAGCTGCAGACTTTCTTCTTGATCCCTACCTGACGAGGATCGCCTAAGGAAGCACTGGTAGCAATGGCTTGTATCTTGCCACTTGCTTCAATACCCATTGAAAGCTTGAAGCGCCGCAACAACATCGCCACTTCTGTACCAGTCGAACCGCTATAGGTATGCGCTTCATCCAGAATCAACATGCTGAAATGCTTGGATGCCTCGAAGATATCCCCTCTTTCTTTTGGTCGCATGAGCATATGCTCGAGCATCGAATAGTTTGTGATCAATATCTGAGGAGGTGTCCTCCAGATTTCCTCTCGTGAAATGGCTTGAACACGCATCACTCTCGCTGCGGCTTGTTCAACAAGCTCGGCGGGGGGAAGATTTACCATCCTCCTTCTTTCAGAATCATCAAAAAGAGAGAGCAATTCTTCACGCTCCGTTCCTATCAGCTCACGTCGGAGCGCTTCTTCAGCTTTGGCATGAGTCTTTTCAGTTCGACTCGTATAGAAGCCAAACCGAATAAGATTTAGGCCTTGTTCCTGTTTGAATAACAGCTTCCGCAGCCTTTTGACCTGGTCGTTGACCAAGGCATTCATCGGATAGAGAATCAACGCTTGCATGCCCGGGCGAGGATCCTGGAGCAGATGCTGCAGCATTGGGATCAGGAAGCATTCCGTCTTACCCGAGCCGGTTCCTGTCGCCACAACGATGTTTGCCTGATCCCTGACAGCGGCGACGACAGCCGCTTCCTGATGCGCGTACAACGGCCGGTCAGCTTCAAACAGCTGGAGCATCCTCTGATCGAGGAGACCCTCGTCCGTCAACTGCCGAAGGGTCTTGCCAGCCTCATACGGTTGATTCCCCTCCAGGTAGGGATCTTGTGAAATCGTCCCCGGCTGCCTCAGTAGTTCCTCGAACCCTCGCCTGAGAGCAGCGTCGTTGATCGGGTAGGCAGCAAGGAGATATTCAACCAGGCTGTCCCGTGTGGTGCTGGCTGCGGAGACGGCGTCGAGGGGCATGGAGATAGGTGCGAGGGACTAAAGGCGGATTCTTAATCAGTTCATCGGCTTATTAATCCCCAACTTGCTCTCGAGTAGCTCAGTCAATAAGCTTTTGTATTTAGACTTGACTTGTAGATATCTGGATTGGCGTTCATCATTGCCACCCCTCGTCCGCGACTCAAGCACAATCTCATCAGCATACCTGGCTAATAATACGCAATAGTCAAATGGCAATTGGCTTTTAATATCGACCGGAATTCGACTATCTATGTCAAGTAGTCGTGCAGCATTGGCGTCAAGATCAATACGATACATGGCGAGCAACGCTTGCTTTCGTTGTAGCCTATAAAGTGCATCTGAAGTCGCCCAGAAGTATGAGTATGTGAATTGACCGAATCTGACTGTTTTCTGTTTGATGCGGCGAAGTTGACTCATCTCACTCGGCAGTGCCTCGGCAAGGCTGACCCATCGCTTATCAAAGAAGTTCATGCGACGAGGAACATAGACCTCCATATTTGTGCTGATTTCCTCCGCACAAAGCTGCTCCGCCATAGATAGATCTACCTGGGTTGGTAGCTGTGGCTCAGGCAGGAACTCATAAAGCATGTTCTCTGTCTGAACCGTTATTCCACGCGATTCAAGGATTTCCCTGGCTTCATCTACACTCTTGCTGGACTCCATAACTCTTGTTTCGAAACCACAAACAGCATCGATCAAATCAATAACTTCGTTCATGTAAGCCCGATCACCAACATACTTTGCGCGAAGTGGTACCTCCCTTTCAACAATCAATGCCGGTGGAGCCATTCGGAAGGTCTTTCTTCCTTCTCCTTTTGACGCAATCTCGAATTCACTCTCAAGAACTTCGAGCTGTTCATCAATTCGCTTTACCAACAAACCTACTGACTTTTCATCTTGACTGGGTGGGAGTAATGCCCCAATCCGTTCACTGATTTGTCGATAGGTCAGCCCGATAACCTGTCTAGGTTCATCAGGCTTACGAGCACTCGATAAGAGCGTGATAATAAGTTGCTTGAGTTCGGATGTTCTCATTCTCTTGCTCGGCTCCACTCTGCACTGAAGGCAAGACCAGACTTGCTTCCTATTGAATAAACCAAAGAATCTAATCCATCACGCAACTTCTCTTTGCATTCGTTTTCGATATCAGGAAGGCTCAGCCTATGAAAGACAAACCTAGTCCCACGAGCAAACCTTCCTTCGGGATACTCTATTGCCCTGGCATCTAGATGGCCGAATCGCTCCTCCAGTAAATCATTAAGCTCCTCAGTCATCATCTTTTGTATGTCAAACCCTCCTCTGTCACCGTATACGACTAGTTCGACTCTGTCGACAAGCCTTCTTCGCTGAGCTGGTCGTTTGCTTGTTTCTATAGCAGGACGATACTGTTCTTGTTTCGATGCTTGATCGCTATCGCTGGAAGTTCCAATTAGAAGAGCCAAATCGTATTGACAGATAAACCCCTGTCTTTGGATCAAGAGTCTCGCTGATTCTCTCGATAGTAGATATGGTTCGAATGTCGACATGGGGATCTCGCAGCTTCCTGAGCTATCTGCTGAAATCACTTGTGAGTAATTCCCTCCGTCACCAACCAGGCGAATGCGAATCTTTTCATATGGCCACAATCCAAGTATCAGCCAAATGGCATTCCAGAATTCACGAGACTCTTGAAATGCGAGGGGTGACACGTTCCGCTCAAGATCCAACACTTTCAATGTGTCTCTGAACCTGTATCTGGCTTGCAATGATATTGGATGCAAGCTCTTGATGTCGGGCTCTTCAGCTATCAAGATTTGCCTGGACCATTTTCGCGTCCTTTCTCTGAAGTCGTCGAAATAGCGTAACTTCACTGAGTAGAGGCCTGGTCCGGTAATAAGTCTCCTTACTCCTGCCTGCTGCCAGCTTTCCGTAGAGGGCACCTTAATAGAACCAATGGGTATGAAGAACTCATCATCCTCAATCTTATACATATCAATCTGTGCTTCAGTGACCGCGGGGGGAAGCCATAGTTCTGGACTATCTGCCAGCATGATGAATCCATTGGTCTGCCCTGGTAAGCCTAAACCTTGAAGAAGTGGCCTACTGTCCGAACGTTCAACACCTGGCTCTACCCAGCAAATTTCACACTCCTCGCCGTTGATATTGGTAAGTGTGATAGTTTCAGTCTTGTCTAGTGGGGCCGCCTTTGCTAGCAGGTGAAGACGCCATCCCCCAAGTCTTGATACACTTATTGGCTCCTCGGTTTCAGCTTCAATGCCGTCTGACAGGACAACTTCCCAATTACGTCTGACCAGGAGAGATATGCTGTTGCCACTCAAAGCTCCATCGTTGATGATTTGATTTGTCTCGGAATCAAACAAGATATAGGGTTTGCTGCTCGGCAAGCCCTCGCAACTCCATTCAGCAAGGACCGCATTATCAAGGCCTTCGTGCCGAAGCCTTAATACATATTCTTCGTCTTCTTTTTCTATCTTAACTCGTAGCCTTGGGACAATCAGGCCCTCTTGTTTTATGCCAATATCAAGTTCGCTAACAACCTGCGGTAACCTTTCCTTGGTCTCAAGATTAATTGCGCAGTATGTCTTATGACTGATGCGTCTTGGCTTCTCGACAGCAATTGATTGACCGGGAAGGACCAACTCCAGATAGCAGTCCTCATCGTCAAGATGCAGCATTACCTTCGGAGAGACCCCATTCAGCTCCCTGGGATCTCCATTTCGCCCTGAAACTGCTGGGCTTATCCCTTGCGCTTCAATCTCTCGTTGAATGATTGCTGATAACCATTCTTCTACTTGGTTGCCTCTTTGTTCAAGATCAACCTGCTGCTTTAGTGCGGCCGTGAACTCAGGGGTGAAGCCACCTTGATAAAGGAGCCTAGAAATAAGTTCCAAGCCGATACTGTTAGTCGATGTTCCCTTCTCTCTGCCGCTAAGGAGATCATGCAATTTCTTGCGATCAGAGCGACATGGAAATGAGAGCTTCCATGAATGCGAAATAATAGAGCGCCGTGGATCTGTTTTTGGCAAGACTAGACGTCTGTGTACATGGGAATCAAAAATATCGTCTCTATCAAGCCATTTGGAGAGTTGTGCCCAGGCGGTTGGAAGATTACCGCTTAGATATTGTGTTTCATTCGCGCCATACACTTTATCGCGCTCATAGCGCCTGTGAAACTCACCCTGCTCAAAGGGGGATGGGAAGCCTTGTGCAATAAGACATGTCGTCCAAAGGAAAGCAAAAAATCTTGGCGGGCTGGGGCTCTTGTGGTCCCATGTCTCTAATCTCTTGATGAGAAGACGCGCAGGCGATAAGCCGTGATTGACTGAGTACTCGCGAACACGGTCGACAAGTGCTTGGGCTATTTCAGTGGGAGCAGACTCTCTATCGCCGGTCACGAAGGCAAGGTCTTCTTCGCTAGATGGAATTCCCTGACAACCATTTTCGTTTGCCCTTTGAACGAAGCAGTAATCAAGAAGCTTGATATTCCAGTGTTGTTCCGACCAGTCAGACCAGTGCGCAGGTATCGCTCTGAGGTATGGCGCAAACTGCTCGGCCTGCTCAAATTCAACATCTAGGTCTGCTCCTACCAGCTCATCTTCAGATTGATCAGCTTCTTTCCCTTCTCGCTCAATCCTTCTTAGCCGCGCCAGTTCTCGACGCTCTTCTCGTATCTCTTCAGCGCTCCGTATATGTTGCTTTCTGCTTGGAGCAACCTTCTGCCGAGGGTGATCGGCTTCTGCATCCCGACTTGCGTCAATCCTGGCTCTTTGCGCTTCTAGATCTGCTGGCGTTTCATCGATCTGAGCTTCCACGCCAAGTGTTGTTGACTCACCTGCAGATGCGGGATTCTCCTCGTTTTGGCATATCCCCTCATCTTCAAGAGATTGCTGGCTGAGTTCTACCTTGGAGTCTGGCTCCTCCTCTTTCTTCCGTGGCTGCTTGGCTTCTGTAAGCGGAGGCGCTGCAAAGAACCTTTTGGTCTGTTCTGGTAAGTCTTGCAGGCGCAGGGGCTCTTCTTCGCTTGCTGGTTCTGCAGCAGTCGAGTCCTCTTCTTGCTCTTTCTGTTTCTCCATCCCCGCTTGCTCTGCAGCAGCTTCTAGGCGGGCCTTCTCGGCAGCAGCTTCCTTAGCTTGGCGCTCCGCTTCCTTTCGTTCGGCCTCCTCACGCTTGGACTTGGCCTCTGCCTCCAGTTGCGCCTGCTCAGCAGCAGCCTCTTCCTTGGCCTTGCGTTCAGCTTCCTTGCGCGCTTCCTCCTGCGCCGCTCGCTGAGCTTTTGCTTCTGCCTCCAGTTGCGCCTGCTCAGCAGCAGCCTCTTCCTTGGCCTTGCGTTCAGCTTCCTTGCGCGCTTTCTCCTGCGCCGCTCGCTGAGCTTTTGCCTCTGCCTCCAGTTGCGCCTGCTCAGCAGCAGCCTCTTCCTTGGCCTTGCGTTCAGCTTCCTTGCGCGCTTTCTCCTGCGCCGTTCGCTGAGCTTTTGCCTCTGCCTCCAGTTGCGCCTGCTCAGCAGCAGCCTCTTCCTTGGCCTTGCGTTCAGCTTCCTTGCGCGCTTTCTCCTGCGCCGCTCGCTGAGCTTTTGCCTCTGCCTCCAGTCGCGCCTGCTCAGCAGCAGCCTCTTCCTTGGCCTTGCGTTCAGCTTCCTTGCGCGCTTTCTCCTGCGCCGTTCGCTGAGCTTTTGCCTCTGCCTCCAGTTGCGCCTGCTCAGCAGCAGCCTCTTCCTT